>ERZ1643247.1143-NODE-1143-length-26473-cov-9.101522_pt1 | contig 26473 bp, 21 predicted proteins | sample MGYA00579264_ERZ1643247 | MGnify/ENA primary metagenome ERZ1643247 (study PRJEB29033, sample SAMEA4952262) | chicken gut metagenome | biome: Broiler Chicken; feature: Gastrointestinal Tract; material: Caecum | place: Ireland | collected 2018 | study: Broiler... | reverse complement strand
AATTTAACTTTCAGAACTTTCGAGGATGTGTTTCACTGTTCAGTTATCAAGGTCTGTTCCGTTTCCGGAACTCTTTGTTCCTGCCTCAGCAGCAACTCGTTTATTCTATCATAACGTTTTGTGCTTGTCAAGAACTTTTTTCAAAAGTTTTTCAGATTTTCATATCAGCTTTTATGCTGTCACTCTCTGTCGAACTTTTATCTTTTCACTAAGGTTTTGTCCCCTCAGCGAACTTCTATATCCTACCACAGGCTCTTTCTTCTGTCAAGTCTCTATTTCCACTTTTTTCAATTTTTGTTTGCCGTTTTTATTTAGGTCTCATCAATGAGGACGGTTGCCGCCTCCTTTTCGTCAGACGGCCGCCTCCCGCTGCTACCAACGCTTCATGTTCTTTTCATGTTTTTCCAGATACACCTGTTCCAGCTCTTCCGGAGTTATCCCATAGCACAAAAGAATATCATTGAAATACATCAGCGTATCACACATCTCTTCTATGAAGTGTCTTCTCGTCTCCGGATGTTTCATAATTTCATCATCGCCCTGTTTTTTTATAATATCTGCAGCCTCACCTGCTTCTATAAACAAATAGAGCAATTTGCTTTTCGCCGTTTCCGGACAGATCGGCGACCATTTTCTTTATACCGTTCCTGCAGTTCTCTTTGGAGCTCCAGCATCTTTTCAAAATTCAGTTCTGACATGTCCTTCTCCTTTCCACCGTCTCACTGTTCAGTTTGCCGTACGGATCTGCTGGATTGCTTCCAGGATATTGTCTACCGGAATCAGACGGATCCCTTTGATTTCCTCCACCGATTTCATACAGACTTTCGGCAGCATCACGGAAGTAAAGCCGAGCTTTCTCGCCTCCAGGACTCTCTGCTCCGCCATATTGACCGCACGCACTTCCCCGCTCAGACCCACTTCGCCAAACACGACCATTCCGTCATCAATGGCAAGATCCTTGTGACTGGAAACCACCGCCAGCGCAATCGCCAGGTCAATGGCAGGCTCATTCATCTTGATTCCTCCCGCGATATTGACATAGGCATCGCTGGCGGACAGATTAATCCTCGCACGTTTTTCCAAAACAGCCATCAGCAGATTGACCCTGTTGAAATCTGTTCCCGCCGCTGTTCTCCTTGGAATTCCAAAATTGCTGTGGCAGACAAGAGCCTGCACCTCAACCAGGATCGGACGAGTTCCTTCCATCGAGCACGCGACCACGGACCCCGACGCTCCCTGCGGCTTTCCGTCGAGCATAAACTCCGATGGATTTTTCACCTCCGTCAATCCCTGTGCCTGCATCTCAAACACACCGATCTCATTGGTGGAACCGAAACGGTTTTTCACTCCCCGCAGGATCCGGTAGGATGCATGGCGGTCTCCCTCGAAATACAGAACCGTATCCACCATATGTTCCAGCACACGGGGGCCGGCTACATTTCCATCTTTTGTCACATGGCCGACGATGAATACAGAAACTCCAAGACCTTTGGCAATCTGCATCAGCACATTGGTTGATTCCCTGACCTGTGAAACACTGCCCGGCGCAGAACCAACCTCCTCATTATACATGGTCTGAATAGAATCGATCACCACGATCTCCGGTTTTTCCCGTTCAATGACCGTACGGATCGTCTCCAGATTTGTCTCACACAGAAGGCGCATGTTCTCCGTAAAATCTCCGATCCGCACTGCGCGGAGCTTGATCTGGCGCAGAGATTCCTCTCCTGAAATATAAAGGACCGGAATTCCCTTGCCTGACATCTGGCGGCACACCTGGAGAAGAAGGGTGGATTTTCCGATTCCGGGGTCTCCTCCCACCAGGGTTAGTGATCCCGGAACAATCCCTCCTCCCAGGACTCTGTCCAGTTCCTCGATGTCCGTACTCATCCTGTCTTCTTTCTGTACCGCGATTTCCGAGAGCGGCACAGGCTTTGCCGTGCTGCCCCCTGCTCCTGCTGCTCTCCCTTTGCTTTCCGCCTTCGCCGGAACCGGTTCTTCCACGAAGGTATTCCATTCCCGGCATCCGGGGCACTGCCCCATCCACTTTGCGGACTCATAACCGCAGTTCTGACAGAAAAATACCATTTTTTTTGCTTTTGCCATATCTCTTCCTTTCCCCATGAAACAAAAAAGCCGCTGTTTTTTACGACAGCAGCTTTTTTCCTCTGTTTCAGTTTCAGTCTACACGGACAATCTCAACTTTTATCTGTTCTGCCTTTTCAAGCTCCACACTGAAGGAAAGCTTTCCGCCCAGATTCGTCGTCATATGTCCCACATTTACTCCGTCCAGAATTACTTTATATTCTGTCTCCGCTTCCAGTTCAACCGTAATCTGCGCGTCTTCCGGTCCCTCTACCGCAAATGTCACGCCTCCGTCAAACAGCACCAGATCACTGACAGCGGTTCCAGGAACGGATTCATAAACGAAAGCTCCGTTTCTCTCCAGTCTGGTAATCTCCCGGAAAGTCTTTACCTTGTAAAGATCTCCCTTGTGCTCAAAATCAGACAGCTTGGATTTCTGATCCAGTTCATAGTTTCCAAAGCTGATTCCGCCATCTGCTTCTGTACGGATCAATTCTTTAATTACTGACATTTGAAATGCCCTCCCCGGTATTCTCTTTTGTTGTTCTGCCTGCCAGTACATCGACTGCTAATCAGGCTCGTTTTTCCTGTCTAGATAATATCATAATTTCTCTGATTTTTCTAGTTGCATACAGAAAATTTTATTTCTTTTTTACGAATTCCAACGGCAACTGTATCACCTTTTTTGATGGTTCCGGAGAGGATTGCTTCAGCCAGAGGATCCTCCAGCTGATTCTGAATTGCCCGTTTCAGCGGACGCGCTCCATATTTGCTGTCATAGCTTGTATCCACCAGATGATCTTTCACTGCATCACGGATCTTCAGTTCAATATCCATCTGTGTCTTACACCGTCCAATCAGGTCTTTTAGCAGGATACTGATAATCTTCTTCATATCCTGTTTCGTCAGCTGATGGAATACAATGGTCTCATCGATACGGTTCAGAAACTCCGGCTTGAACATCCGGCGGACTTCCTCCATAACCTGACCTTTCATATATTCGTAATCCTTTTTCGCGTCTTCCTCCGACAGAAATCCCAGCCGTTTCGGTTCTACAATAGACTGGGCGCCGGCATTGGAAGTCATAATGATGCACGTCTGCTTAAAATCAACTTTTCTGCCCTGGGCGTCGGTGATATGACCGTCATCCAGCACCTGAAGAAGAATATTGAAGACGTCCGGATGCGCTTTCTCGATTTCATCAAACAGGATCACACTGTACGGATTTCTGCGCACTTTTTCGGAAAGCTGTCCGCCTTCCTCGTATCCCACATAGCCTGGCGGCGATCCGATCATTTTGGAAACGCTGTGTTTCTCCATGTATTCAGACATATCGACGCGGATCATCGCCTGCTCCGTTCCGAAAACAGCCTCCGCAAGCGCCTTGGACAGCTCCGTTTTTCCCACACCGGTTGGACCAAGGAACAGGAAAGAACCGATCGGACGATTCGGATCTTTCAGTCCTACTCTGCCTCTGCGGATCGCGCGGGCTACCGCCTTGACTGCCTCGTCCTGTCCGATGACCCGTTTGTGAAGGATCTGCTCCAGCTTTGCCAGCCGTCTGGATTCCTCCTCCGCAAGCTTCTGTACCGGGATCTTCGTCCAGGAAGATACCGTAGCCGCAATGTCCTCCTCCGTCACCGTCAGTTTTCTGTCGCGGCACCGTTTTTCAAAACGTGCCCGGGCTGCTTTCAGCTTCTTTTCCACCTCAGCCTGCTCTTCCTGAATAGCGCGTGCCTTCTCGAAATCTCCGTCTTTGATCGCCTGCTCTTTTTCTTCCAGAAGCCGTTTGTGTTTTTTCTCATTTTCCTCCAGCGCTTCCGGAACCTTGAAACCGCCGAGCTGTACCCGCGATGCCGTTTCATCCATCAGGTCAATGGCTTTGTCCGGCAAAAAGCGGTCGTGGATATAGCGGGTGCTCATCTTCACCGCTGCATCCAGCGCAGCGTCACTGATCTCCACGCCATGGTGGCGCTCATAGTAAGGGCGCACTCCTTCAAGGATCTCCTTTGCCTGTTCCTCTGTCGGCTCTTCCACGGTCACCGGCTGGAAACGACGTTCCAGCGCCGCATCTTTTTCAATATATTTCCTGTATTCTTCCAGGGTCGTCGCTCCGATCAGCTGGATCTCGCCTCTGGAGAGAGACGGTTTCAGAATATTCGACGCATCCAGAGCGCCCTCGGCGCCGCCCGCACCGATGATCGTATGCAGCTCATCAATAAAGAGAAGTACATTTTTATTTTCCATGACTTCCCGCACAACGTTCTTGATCCGCTCCTCAAATTCACCGCGGTACTTGCTGCCCGCGACCATTCCTGACAGATCCAGGACGACCACACGCTTGTTTTTGATCGTGTCCGGCACAACACCCTGTACGATCCTCTGGGCAAGCCCTTCTACAATGGCAGTCTTTCCAACGCCAGGCTCTCCCACAAGGCACGGGTTGTTCTTGGTTCTTCGGCTGAGAATCTGGATCACCCGGTCAATCTCCGCCTGGCGGCCAATGACAGGATCCATTCTGCCTTGTTTTGCCATTTCGTTCAGATTCCGGCTGTACTGATCCAGGGTAGGCGTCGCGGAATTTTCTCCGCTTTTCGTCATGCCGAGTTTCGCCTGGATCTCCTCTTTCGTCATACTGCCCGCCTCTCCCATCGCATTGAGGAGAGAGGAATACAGTTTCTGGATATTGACTCCCATGGTGTACAGAAGTCTTGTTGCAACGCAGTCGCTCTCCCGCAGCATGGCGAGAAGGATATGTTCCGTTCCCACTTCATCACTTTTCAGGCGTGCCGCTTCCTCCTGGGCATTGTCCAGCAGACGGCGTGCTCTCGGGGTCAGTCCGGGGGCAGAAGCGACAGCGGTGTTGCCGCTCGGCGCGATCAAGCGGTCGATCAGACCCAGAAGCCGCTCCTGTTCCACTCCGAAATCAGCAAGAAGGATTCCCGCTGTCCCTTCCGGTTCCATCAGGAGTCCCAGAAGAAGATGTTCCGTTCCTATATAGCTGTGCTGACAGCGTTTTGCCGTCTTTTCAGCCATCGCCAGGGCGTTGCGCGCCTGGCTGGTGTAATTTTCCTGCATAGATGTTGTCTCCTTTATTCTTCGTATTCGCTGTAAATCCGGTCCACCATCTGGTGCACTTCTTCTTTGGTAATATTCTTACAGACTGCCTTGGCGAGAATGACTCTCAGCTCCATCTGCAGTTCTTCCATCGCATACAGCTTGTCGGCATTGATCCGGATCACGGCTCCCCGGCGGCGGTCAATACACAACAACCCTTCCTGGCGGAGAACACTGTACGCTTTATTTACCGTATGCATATTGATTCCGATTGTTTCCGCCATCTGCCGCACGGAGGGCAAAGTATCCCCTTCCTGCAGCCGGGAGGTCGCAATTCCCAGGATAATCTGGTTGCGAAGCTGGATGTAAAGCGCTTCATCGCTGTTAAAATCAATCTGAATCCTTTCACAATACATAGTGGTTGCCTTTCTTTTGTTTTTACATTTGTTATAGGCACAGTGTAACACCGATTCTTCTTTCTGTCAAATCATACGTCCAGCGTTGGAAACCGGCTGCAGAAAAAAACTTCCAGCACACTTCTTTCCTCTTTTTTCCGCGAAAAAAATCAGGCTTCCGGTCACCTCTCGGAAGCCTGGCTTTTTCTTTTAACGGATATCGTAGACGCTTCGGATCTTCAGTCCGGTAGGCGTGCCTTTCCGGATGCGGATCCTCCTTTCTCCGGCATTCATATCGAAGTAGTTGTCTTCCAGAAGCATGTCGTCGTTCTCATTGATGATTTCCACACTTCTGGCGTATGCCCCGGCAGTGATGACCAACTCGTCGCTTTCTGCACGTACCTCCAGTTCCGGATTCCGGAAACGGAAATGCTTGGGAGCGCAGAACAGGACACTGCCGCGGGAGACCACCTGACCGTCGGCCTCCATCTCATAACTAACGTAATTGGAATACAGATCTGCGTCCTCCATCTCCTCCTTCGGAAGCCACACCGAAGCCAGCGCCGGGACGGTAAGCTTTGCGCTTCCCTCTCTCAGAATTCTGGCATCCGCATCCCGCAGTGCATAACGCACGGTAACTTCCTGCTCCTGCATCGTTTCATTTGCCACATTTAGATGAATGGATTTGTTCACGTGGTATGGCTGAGCGTTTGGATTGGTATCCTGGGTCAGGATTCCCTCCTCCGCACAGGACACCATCAGCGGAGCAAAAAATCGTTTTGCATAGTAATGCAGGGCTTTCCAGCGGCCGCAGTAATCGATGGAGGACCAGCTCGCCACCGGCCAGCAGTCATTGAGCTGCCAGATCACTGTTCCCATACAGCGGCCACGGTTCCGCCGGAAATGTTCCACGCCATAGCGGATCGCCTCCGCCTGAAGAAGCTGGGAAGCGTAAAGCACGGAATCAAAGCTGCCGGGATACAGGAACGTCTGTTCCATATAATTCATGATCTTTCCATTTGCCGTCTGGTTTCTCTGATGTTTCTCCATCACATAGGAGAAAATATTCCGGTCTTCCGGCTCCGTAAAAGTCTCGCAGGTCTTCAGCGATGGAAAAGACTGGAAGCCAAATTCGGAAAGATAACGGAAATGGAACTTCCTGTATTCCGTGATGGGTTTGTTCCCATGCCAGACATCCCAGTAATGAACATCTCCCCGGTCCTCTCCATTGGGATCATCAAAGGCTCCGCCGGAGGACGGGCTTGCCGGCCAGTAGAAGGTGTTCGGGTCGTAGATTTCCAATATCTTAGGGATGATATACTCATACATTTTCACATAGTCGCTCTTCTGTTTCGGATGAGTCACCCACTGTCCCTCGCTGACAAACTGCTCCATCTCGTTGTTTCCGCACCACAGCCCCAGGGAGGCATGGTGGCGGATCCGTTTGATATTGTCGATAAATTCCTGTGTGATATTCTCTTCAAATTCCGGAGTCAGATCATAGACCGCACAGGCAAACATAAAATCTTCCCACACGATCAGTCCCAGTTCATCACAGGCATCCCAGAATCCATCGTAAGGATAATTTCCGCCGCCCCATACACGGATACAATTGAAATGAGCATCCCTCGCCTGTTTCAGCAGCTCATAGGTACGTTCCTTTGTGACACGACCAAGCAGGTTATCCTCCGGAATATAATCGCCGCCCATGGCGAAAATACGCACGCCATTGACTTCATGGGCAAACTGCTCGCCCCACGCATCTTTTTCCAGATGCATGGTCATCGTCCGCAGCCCGATACGTCTTTCCCAGGTATCCAGCAGCCGGACCTTTTCCCCTGCCGCTTCCCATAATTCTGCTTTGATCCCATAAAGGGGCTGATCCCCATAGCCATTTGGCCACCAGAGTTTTGGATCCTCTATGGCGATCACAGACGGACTTTCCCCATAGCTCCGGCTGCATCCATCCGGATCCGTTACCGTGATCTTATAGAAATATCCGGACGTGTGTTCCGGATCAGCCAGAAGTGTCTTTCCATCCGCTCCATAGAGCAGCTGTCCCCCTGCAGTCTGATAACAGCCCTGATCCGTCAGGCGCAGTGTTCTGCTGTCAAATGTCTCTTCCAGATCGATCTGGAAATTCAGGTCAACTATGCCGTCATGATGTTCCTGTGTTATGTACACACTGTCAAATCTGGCGCCGGAGAATGCCAGAAGGCTTACATCCCGCCAGATTCCCGCATCCGGAAGGCGCGGACCCCAGTCCCATCCGAACATGCAATGCGCCTTCCGCAGATACGGAAAGCCGCGCATGGCGTCGGAACTGCCTTCGATCGGCTGTTTCTCGTAGGCCTGCTCAAGGTACCTGGTGGGTGAAAAAAGCAGTACCCTTAGTTCATTATCCTCGGGTTTCAGCAATTCCCTGACAGAATATTCGAAAATCCGGTGCATGTTTTCCGTATGTCCGAGAATTGTTCCGTTGAGCATGATATCCGCAATGGTGTCGATTCCGTCAAAACGAAGGATCAGCTTTTCTTCTTTCAGAAAATCCTCCGGCACATCGAAATGTGTCACGTACTCAAAATCATCTCCGATGATCTCCAGTGCTTTCAGCTCATTGTCCCGGTAGTAGGGATCTTCCATCCGCCCGTTTGCAAGAAGGTCCCCGTACACACTTCCGGGAACCACTGCCGGAATCCAGTCGTTTGCACCGCAGCGGGTCATTTGCCAGTTTTCGTGCAGCAGCTTGTGTTTCATTGTTTCATACCCCTTTCTGCATCTGATATCGCTCTGTTTTTCAGAGAAGAATCCATCCGATTTCTCCATCTGACGTTAACATATCAAATCCAGTATGGAATGTCCAGAGTGTAATGAAAAAAATACAGCAAGCCGGGATCTCTCCTCACTTGCTGTATCTTTCTGTATATGCTTTGATCGTCTCATTTCATTAGGATCATCAGATAATCCACTGCCGCCGCAGCCGCCAGGACTGCAACACAGATCATTCCAAACACGCTTTTATAGCCCATCACCCGAAACTGTTTTCGCCAGGAATCTTTCTCCTCAAACTTTTCTGGATTTTTCCCCTTCACCATGAGCATTCCGGCAATCATGAACATTCCCAGCGCCGCGACCAGAAGCAGCCCGTCCTTGGCAATTTCCAGTCCTTGGGAAACCTGAAATCCGCCGAACAGAAATCCACCCAGAAACAGCAAAATCCCAAGGACAGCTGCCGTCAGGATTCCAACTCCCAGCGCTTTGATCCCATCCAGAAGCAGGTCTTTTCCTTTCTTCATGTTCAGAACTCCTTGCTTTCACAAAAATGACACGCGACAAAGTGGCCGTTTCCGATATCTTTCAGTTCCGGCATCTTCTCTCCGCAGATATCCTTCGCATACTTACACCTTCCCCGGAATTTGCATCCCGGCTTTGTATTGATTGGACTTGGAACGTCACCCTCCAGACGGATTTTTTTCTTATCCCGTTCCGCTTCTACCTTTGGATCCGGAATCGGGATCGCGGACAGCAGCGCCTGCGTATACGGATGACGGGGATTTGCATACAGTTCCTCTGAAGTCGTCAGCTCTACCAGCGTTCCAAGGTACAGAACCGCCACACGGTCGGAAATATGTTTTACCATGGAAAGGTCATGTGCCACAAAGAGGTAGGTCAGCCCCATCTTCTTCTGCAGATCCACCAGCAGATTTACGATCTGCGCCTGAATCGAAACATCCAGCGCGGAAATCGGCTCGTCCAGAACCATGAATTCCGGCTGTACAGCCAGCGCACGGGCAATGCCGATCCTCTGACGCTGGCCGCCGGAAAATTCATGTACAAAACGGTTGGCATGCTCACGGTTCAGACCTACCAGTTCCAAATATTTGTAAATGATCTCCTGCCGCTCTTTTTTGCTTTTTGCAATCTTATGAATATCAATGCCCTCACCGATGATATCTGCAACGGTCATTCTCGGATCCAGCGAACCATACGGATCCTGGAAGACCATCTGCACATCTTTTTTAAAGGCAAATTTTTCTTTTCCGCTCAGCGCGTGGACATCTTTCCCTTTGTACAGCACCTTTCCGTCCGTCTTGTCATACAGACCGATACAGGTACGTCCGCAGGTGGTTTTTCCACAGCCGGACTCTCCAACCATTCCCAGGGTCTCGCCCTTGTAAATCTCGAAGGAAACATCATCCACCGCTTTCAGCGTGGCATTTTTCCCCACCTGAAAATACTTTTTCAGATGCTGTACGGAAAAAAGTACTTCTTTCTCTGTCATCTCACTGTCCTCCTTCCAGATTCGGCATCTCTACCTTTGGCGCCATTGGGTGATGCAGCCAGCAGGCTGCGGTATGTCCCTCGCCGAACTCCGTCTGCTCCGGCATCTGCTCCTTACAGATCGGCATGCAGTAGCTGCAGCGGGTGCAGAACGGACATCCGACCGGCGGATTCAGAAGATCCGGCGGTGCTCCGGGAATGGTCGCAAGTTCCTGTTTGTTTTCCAGATCCAGACGGGGCACGGACTGGATCAGCGCCCATGTGTACGGATGACGCGGGCGATAAAAAATATCTTCACAGCTCCCCCTCTCTACGATCATGCCGGAATACATAACCGCTATTTTCTGTGCAATGTTTGCCACAACACCAAGGTCATGGGTGATCATGATAACGGACGTATCATTCTTCTTCTGCAGTCCCTTGATAATATCCAGGATCTGTCCCTGTATGGTCACATCCAACGCTGTCGTCGGTTCATCACAGATCAGTATTTTCGGATCACAGGCGAAAGCGATCGCGATCATAACACGCTGACGCATACCGCCGGAAAACTCATGAGGATACTGTTTGACACGTTTTTCCGGCTCTGGGATTCCTACCATCCGAAGCATTTCCACGGCTTCTTTTGCCGCTTCCTTCTTCGTCATATTTTTATGCCCCATCAGATTTTCCATAATCTGCTTTCCGACTCTCATGGTCGGATTCAGGGATGCCAGGGCATCCTGGAAAATGATCGCGCACTCTCCGCCTTTATAATGCTGCCATTGTTTCTTATCGTATTTCAGAATGTTCTCACCATGATAGAGAATCTCGCTGCCTTCTTTGATCTCGCCCTGCGGAGCCTTGATCAATCCCATAATGGACTTCGCCGTTACAGATTTTCCACAGCCGGACTCCCCTACGATCGCCAGTGCCTCTCCTTTCTGCAGAGTAAGGTCAACCCCTCTTACAGACTTGACCTCACCGGCATATGTATGATAAGAAACTCTGAGGTTTTTCACTTCCAAAATAGGTTTCTGCTCGTTCATAGTACTTATCTCCTGCGTATTTTACATCTTTCTTTGTTTACTGGCGAAGTCTCGGGTCCAGTGCATCTCTCAGTCCATCACCGAGAAGGTTGAACGCCATAACGATCACACAAAGGATCAGACACGGGAAGAACAACTGAGAAGGATAGAAATCCATATTCTGCTGTCCCATGGAAATCAGTACGCCAAGGCTGATTTCCGGCGCCTGCAGACCAATTCCCAGAAAGCTGAGTCCCGCCTCGGTAAATATGAAGGACGGGATCGCAGTTGCCGTATCCAGGATTAAAATACCAAGCATATTCGGAATATAGTGTTTCACAATGATACGCACCGGTTTTGCTCCTAAAACCTCTGCCGCATATACATACTCCGATTCTCTGAGCTGTTTGATCATACCACGAACCTGCCGGGCGGTATTGCACCATGCAGTGATACTCAGCGCAACCAGAAGGGAAAAGAGGTTATTTCCCAAAACCAGCATGATCAGGATCGTCAGAAGCATCGACGGGATGGAATTGAGCACTTCAATGATACGCATCAGGATTTCATCGACCCATCCGCCAAAATGCGCCATCAAAGCTCCGTAAACCGTACCGAACACCAACTTCAGCGCAGTGGCTACCAGCGCAATGATCAGAGACGCCCTTGCCCCCACCCAGATACGTGAAAAAAGATCACGTCCCAGATTGTCGGTTCCAAACCAGTATTTGGAAGACGGTCCCAGATTCTTTTCCGCTACATTCATCGTCTCATAATCATATCCGCGTATGATGGGTCCTACGATAACCATGACGATAAGAATCCCCAATACGATCATAGATGCCATTGCCACCGGATTTTTCTTCAGTCTTCTCCATGCATCCTGCCAGTAAGAAATGGTAGGACGGTCGATCCGGTTGGCATCTTCCTGAGAAAATCCGATAATCTTAAATTTATCTGGTGTTAATTCTGCCATTTTGTTTCTCCTCCTACCTGTTCTTTCCTGTCAGACTGATCCGCGGATCTACTGCAACATACAAAAGATCTGTAATAAACAAAACGACAATATACATTGCAGCCAGTATTACAGTCTCACCCATAAGAATGGACAGGTCCTGATTGTTAACAGCCGTTACATAATACTGCCCGATCCCCGGAATGGAAAAAATACTTTCGATAAAGAAGGAACCCGTAATACACATCGCGATCGACATCGGAAGCTGTGTGACAACCGGAATAAATGAATTTCGGATAATGTGCTTCCGAATGATTCTGGCTTTGCTCAGCCCCTTGGATTCCGCAGTAAGGACGTAATCCTGATTGATGACATCCAGCATGGAGGTTTTCAGCAGGCGAGCATACGTTGCGATATAGGTAAAGCATCCCGTCAGCGTAGGCAGAACCGTATACTCCCAGCCTCCAAACCACAGATCTTTTCCTGCCGGCCATCCGATCGTCGGGAACCACTGAAGATTTCCGGCAAATACCTTCTGAAGCAAAAGCCCGAATACCAGATGTGGAATTGAGATCAGCAAGACCGACAAGGCGATCACCAGATAATCGGCAATCGTCCCCCGTTTCATCGCCGCCAGAATACCAAGCAGCAGACCGACCGTGACGCCCAGCACTACCTGCTGGATACCGAGCCTTGCAGACACCGGAAGCCGGTCATGGATCAGCCCCTGGACTGTCTGTCCCGCATACACAAAAGATTCTCCAAAATCTCCGACACAGATCCCTTTCATGGTGATCACATAGCGTTCCATCATCGGTTTGTCCAAACCATACTTTTTATACAGATTTTCTTTTACAGAAGGCGACAGTTTTTCTGCCCGCTCCGACAAAGGATCACCCGGAACTGCCTCCAGCAAAAAGAAAGTAGCCGTTGCTATCAGAAACAATGTAAGGATCATTTCCGCAAGACGGCGAATCAAATACTTACCCATAGAATTACTCCCTTACTGTTTGATAACAAAGAAGAGCTTACTGAAAATAAGCCCTTCTCTGCACTTCATTCGATATCATTCTTTCCAAAACCGCTTTCGGAATTCATTCATCCTTTGCCTTCTCTTATTTTCCTGAGATAGAAGCAATATAGAGTTCCTGGCTTGCTCCGAAAGAAGAACTTCTGAAATCTTTTACCCAATTCTGGTGATAGTAGTGTTTGTCCGAATAGTAAATCGGAGCACATGCACAATCGTCCAGAAGCAGCAGTTTTTCCATATTTTCATAGGTTGCCAGACGCTCTGCGGAATCCTGAACACCTGTCAGCGAATCGATCATCGCATCGTATTCCGGATTACTGTAAAGTCCATAGGATTTATAAACGCCTGTTTTCATGATATTCAGGAAATCCAGCGGATCGTTGTAATCACTGTACCATGCGCTTAAGAAGATATCATATTCCAGCGCATCACGTTTTGACATAAACAGCTCAGAATCGCCAACCGTATTCAGCTCTACTGTGATACCCAGGTTCTGATTCAGTGACTGCTGGATGTATTCACGCTCCAGCTGGTTTTCTGTTGTTGAACCATAGGACAGAAGTGTCAGTTTAATGTCGCTGAGCGGAGTGGTAACTCCCAGTTCGTCCAGGCCTTTCTGGAACAGTTCCTGCAGAGCTTCTTTGTTTCCTGCGTACTGCTCGTACTCTTCTTTGATTGGTTCCTCCGTCTGAGAACGATAGGACTCGCCATCCAGAGTGATCGCCGGAGATACCAGGCCATAAGCAGCAGTATATCTTCCATATACGGCATCTACCATTTCTTCACGGTTGATCGAATAGGAAATTGCTTTACGGATATTTACATTTTGCATCAGTCCGGATAGACCGCCGTTCTGGTGTTCAAAGCAAAGCATTGCAGTTCCCGGATACTCAACGTCCAGAACCTGAAGATTTCCAGCTTCCACTTCCTGATCGTATTTCGCAATATAATCTCCGGATGCATCGAAAACGTCCAGCTGTCCGTTGTCAAACATGGTTGCTGCTGTTGCCTCCTCAGCCACACAGTACCAGTTGACCTGATCCAGTTTTACATTGTCTGCATTCCAGTAATTCTCATTTTTGGTCCATGTCATGGAGTTGTCTTCCACCAAATCGGTCATGCAGAACGGTCCATTGTATACACAGAGTCTCCAGTCTTTTCCCCAGTTGTCACCAGCTGCCTCTGCAATGTCCTGACGTGTCGGATACAGCGGAGTTGCCACCAGTTTTGACTGGAAGGTCGGATCTGCCACTTTCAGGGTAACCTCAAAGGTGTAATCATCCACAGCCTTGATTCCGACATCGTCCACGGAACCTGTTCCATTATAATATTCTTCCGCGCCAACCACATTAAAGATAAAGGACGCGTAATCATAACCGTTTTCCGGATTCAGGAGGCGTTTCCATCCATACTCATAGTCATGTGCGGTAACCGGTTCTCCATCGGACCATTTGGCATTCTGTCTCAGATGGAACGTATACACCAGTCCATCCTCTGACACATCCATGGATTCTGCGCCGGCAAACTCAAAGGTATCTCCATTTTCATCCGCAACGTCACGCATCAGACCCTCGTAGCACTCCGCCATCATCCAGCGCCATCCCATATCCTGCACATCGTAGTTGTTTCCGAAAGAAACAGCGCGCAGATTGATCTGCTGCGAATCTCCGTCCACAGTAGCAGATGCAGAAGACGCATTGGATGCCGTCGTCGTTGTATTTTCAGCGGTGGCAACCTGTGTTTCTCCGTCCCCGCCTCCGCAGCCGGAAAGCATTCCAACCGCCATCGCTCCTGTCAGAAGCAGCGATAAAAACTTTTTCATGTTCTTCATCATGTTTCCTCCTTCGTCACTTTCTTTTTCTTTTCTCCTCGTCTGACACAACTCAGTCGCAGTGTGTCATAATGCGGATGATCTCCTCATCCGTCTCATTCATTGCCTTCGCTCCGAGACGGCAGACATTGCGGATCGTATTTTCCACACCCTTAGACACGATCCCATCTTCCGCATAAAACTGCTGACCATTCACATACATAAAGTACCCGAGAATCCCCGCCTCCACGGAAGCGGCAATTTTCGCTGCGCAGGATGCCTTGGCTCCGTCGCAGAAGATACCGGAAACGGTCGCAAGAGAATTCACTAACGTATGGGCAATCTCTTCTTCCCTGCCGCCGTACAGGTATGCGATTCCGCATCCTGCCGCACAGCCTGCGCTGACTGCCCCGCAAAATGCTGATAACGGTCCGATGCCATGCTTGATATGTACGGCAATCAGATTGGAAATTACCAGCGCCCGGTACAGTTCCTCCCTGGAACTTTTGAGATATTCGGAATAGACAATCACCGGCACGGAAACTGTGATGCCCTGATTTCCACTTCCAGAATTAATGACTACCGGCAGCTCGCAGCCGCTCATTCTCGCATCGGATCCGGCTGCAGCCATCGCCTTACTCATGATCTTTACGTCATCTCCGTAGGTTTTTACCAGGATGCTTCCAATATTGGCGCCCCAGTCATGTTCCATTCCCTCACGGGCAATTCTGTAATTATAGGAAATCTGCCGATCCAGTACTTCACGGACATCTTCCAGATTTACTTCCTGTGCAAACTGAATAATATTTTTCACACTGAGGAGAGATCTGTCAGCCTTCGGCATCTCTTCCTGACAGGCAGCCGCCTCTTCCCGGTAGATGATTTCCCCATCTTTGGAGATCATCGCTATATTGCAGTGTGTTCTGGAGATCCGCACTTTTGCCTGATGCTCTCCCGCGTAGACCGTAATCAAAATATCCAGCTTGTCACCGTCCGCCAGGGGCTTCACATCAAACGGCGTCTTTTCCAGATATTCCCGCATCCTGTGTTTCTGTTCGTCTGTCACCGCCGAGATCACTTCCAGCTTTTTCTCCGCACATCCGCCGACAATGCCGGCCGCCGCAGCCGCCGGAATACCTTTCAGCCCGTCTGTGTTCGGCACGATCACACTTTTTACATTTTTAATAATATTTCCACTGGCCTGAATTTCAACCCTCTCAGGAACAGCTCCCAGCACTTCTCTGGCTTTTGCCGCACAGTAGGCGATGGCAATAGGCTCTGTGCATCCGAACGCCGGAACAAGTTCTTCCTTCAGGATCTGCACAAAAGTATGATACACATTCTCCGCCAGCACCATTCTCTATCACTTCCTTTTCCTTTGTTTTTTCCAAGCGTGCAGTTTTCTGAAATAAATTTTCAGACACGCTCCCATATACAGTCCCGGAATTCTGCCTGCCCGCAAAAAAGCCCGGATATACAAAAAGCGTACCATGCTTTTCCAAGCAGAAGCCTTTCGCCGGCCGTTGTCCGTATCCGGCGTATTGCCTGATGTCACTTCTTTGTGAAAAGTATGTACGTTTTTCCATAAATCACTGTCACCGGATCATACCCTTTTCCGGCGATGCAAACTGTATAAACTGTATATTTATTCTAAAAAGGATTATATCATAACACTTGCATTATGAAAAATGAAAATATATAATAAGTTAAATCAGTTTTCTTGATATAAACCACGCATCCTACCAAAAACATTTCGGTATTTACCTGTTTTCACAAAAGAAAGGAAGAAAAGAAAGCGAGATGGAACTAAAAAACATTCACACTTTTATCAAAGTAGCAGAATTTCAAAACTTTACCAAGGCATCTGCAGAGCTTGGCTACGCGCAATCCACGGTTACCATGCAGATCCAGCAGCTGGAGAACGAACTTCACGCAAACCTGTTTGAACGCAATGGAAAACGGATCCGATTGTCGGCAGCCGGACAGGAGTTTTTAAAGTACGCTTATCAGATTTCCAAATACGAGACGATGGCGATCAACCATTTTCACCGAACCGAAGAACCGGAAGGCAACCTGAATATCGGCATCATGGAAACACTCTGTTCCTCAGAATACACCGATCTGTTTTATACGTTTCAGGAAAAATACCCGAAAATCTCCCTTCGTCTTGAAGTAGTTACAACTCTGAAGGCCATGGAAGATCTCGACAAAGGCATCTTCGACGTGATTTTCCTGCTGGACAAAACGATCATTCGTCCCAACTGGAAGACCGCACGTACCTTTCCTTCTGATATTTCCTTTTTCTGTGCCCGAAGCCATCCTCTGGCAGGCCAGAAGAACGTTTCCCTGGAACGTCTGCTGCAGGAGCGCTTTATTCTCACGGAAAAGGGCTGCAATTACCGCCAGGTATTCGAAAACGATCTTGCCACCGCCGGTCTTCACCTGGAATGCGCCATGGAGATCGGTCATACTTCCTATATCATCAACGCCGTTTCCCGTCTGCTCGGCATCGGCCTGCTGCCTGTGTTCACGCTGAAAGATGCGCTCTCCAGAGGAGAGATTTCCCTCATCGATGTGGACAGCTACCAGATCCAGCTTGCGATCCAGGTCATCTATAACACACAGCGAAGGATTTCTCTCCCGCTTCAGGTATTTCTCAGCGAACTTGACCATTCTTGTTTTCCGGAATAAGGTGTTATCTGTTTTTTTCGTAAATGATCTGAAGCCCTTTCAACAGCAGATTATCATCCAGGATAATGTCTTTTTTGCAGTATGGAATGATCACCTTTGCCAGCCCTCCGGTAGCCACCGTGGTACATGGTTCGCCAAGTTCTTCCTCGATCCGGGTGATCAGACCGTCGATACAGGAGGCATTTCCATGGATGATGCCGCTCTTCATACAGTCCAGGGTATTCGTTCCGATGATCTTCTTCGGAGCTTCCAGGCTGATCTGGGAAAGCTGCGCCGCGTTTGCCACCAGAGCGTCGAGCGATGTACGGACGCCCGGCAGGATCATGCCGCCGATGTAATTGCCCTTGTTGTTCAGCACACACACCGTCGTTGCTGTTCCCATATCCACAATGATCAGCGGAAGCGGATACTCCGCCATCGCCGCCACCGAATCAACGACCAGATCACTGCCGAGACTTCCCGGATTATCCATGATAATATTGAGCCCGGTTTTCAGCCCCGGACCCACAACCTTAACCGGCGCTTTGATCACTTTCTCTGCCGCTTTCCGGAACATTTCGGTGATCTGCGGAACAACGGAGGACAGGATGCCGCCCTCCAGTTCCTCCGGATCCACGCCGTAGATTTCCAAAACGTTTTTCAAATGGATCGCGTATTCCAGCTCCGTCTTTCCCTTGTCTGTGGATAACCGTTCGATAAAACGCGTCCTTTTTCCCTCAATGCATCCAAGCACGATGTTTGTATTTCCGATATCAATCGCTAAGATCATGGTTACACTCCTATATTTGCACGAACTTTTTCATTCATCAGCACCCTGCCAAGCAGCGCCAGCAGGATTCCCGCCACAATCGCCTCCGGGACTCCGTTGATCCCGATGATGGACAGAATAAAAAGGTATGCGGCATTTGCCGCTTCTCCGCTTGCCGCCGCGTACTGGCTTCCGAAAAACCGATAGATCAGGCTCATGACCAGAAGCGTGTTGGTCAGCGCGCCGGATACGCCCGCCGCAGCCAGAGACACCATATCATTTGCCTTCGCCCGTTTTCTGATCTTTTGAAAGAAACGGTAAACATACCACGGGACCACGCCGGTCAGGATTCTCGGGCCGAAACAGATCAGCAGGCTGGCTGCCCCGCCTTCAAACTCTCCCAGAGAATAAAAAGGGGAAAATACAAAAGAAGTCGCCGTCGGATTCACCGTATTGTTGATCAGGCTGGTCAGCCCGAAAACAACTCCCAGAATGGCTCCTTTGGATGGTCCCAGCATCAGTGAGCCAAGGATCACAGGAATGTGGATAATGGTCGCCCGTGTGAATCCCAATGGAATATAACCCAGAAAGGGCGTGAATGCCATCAGAACGATGAGTGCGGAAAATAATGCCATCAGGGCAAGCTTTCTGGTAGAATTGCGTACTCCTGAGGCACGTTTTGCTGTGTTCGATTTTGTTGTCATAATGTCCTCCTTGTTACAGTTCCTCTGCCCGCAGGCACTGCGTATTCATACGTTCTGCGCAGTAAATGCGCAGACCTGGCTGAATGGCTATGGATACTGTACAATCTGATTGGTTTTCGGGTTTCCTCGGGAGAATACTATCCGGGCTGATCCGGTACAGTTTTCCCCGACGATAAAATGGATTTCCGCTTTTGCGCGGCTTTTATCCATTTTGCTGGATACGGCTCAAAATTTGATCCAGAATCTTCTGTGCCACTTCTTCCTTGCTCATCACCGGAAGTTCCTCTGTCTCATCCTCAGTCAGGATCGTCACCACATTGGTATCCGTTCCAAAGCCCGCGCCCGCGGTCTTCAGATTGTTGGCAACGATCATATCCAGGTTCTTCTTTTCCAGCTTTCTCCTGGAATTTTCCAGCATGTTCTCCGTTTCCATGGAAAAACCGCACAGGAACTGGCCTTCCCTTTTGTGTTCGCCCAGATATTTCAGGATATCGTCCGTGCGTTCCATCGGGATTTCCAGTTCGCCGTCCGATTTCTTGACTTTCTCACTGCTCACATGCACCGGACGGTAATCCGCAACAGCAGCCGCCTTGATGATAATGTCCTGCTCCGGAGCATATGCCCGGACAGTCTCAAACATCTCCCGCGCCGTCGTTACATCCAGCTTTCGCACAAACAGCGGTGCCTGAAGCTCCACAGGGCCGGATACCAGAGTCACCTCCGCCCCACGCATAGCTGCAATCTTCGCCAGTGCGTATCCCATCTTGCCGGTAGAATGATTGGTCAGGAAGCGTACCGGATCCAGAGGTTCCCGGGTCGGTCCTGCCGTGACCAGGATCTTTTTTCCGGACAGATCTTTTTCCAGGGCAATCTTCTGAAGCACATACTCGAAAAGTACCGAAGGCTCCGGCATCTTTCCCGAACCGGTATCGCCGCACGCCAGATAGCCCACCGCCGGCTGGATGATCTCAAACCCATGCGCCTCCAGCTTTTTCATATTTTCCTGCACGATGGAATTTCCGAACATCCGGGTGTTCATCGCCGGAGCGATCAGCCTTGGACAGGTCGTACATGCCAGGACAGTCGTGGTCAGCATATCGTCCGCAATGCCGTTTGCCATCTTTCCGATGACATTGGCGCTTGCCGGTGCGATCAGCACCAGATCCGCTTTTTTGGCAAGGGAAACGTGTTCCACCTGGAACTCAAAATTCCGGTCAAAGGTATCCACCAGACATTTCCTTCCGGTAAGCGTCTCAAAAGTGATCGGATGGATAAAATTCGTCGCATTTTGGGTCATGATCACATGCACCTCGGCTCCCTGTTTCACCAGCATGCTCGCAAGGGATGCCGATTTGTACGCCGCTATACTTCCCGTCACTCCAAGAATCACTGTTTTTCCTTTTAACATGGCAGATACCTCACCTTTCTTCGCCGTATTCGCATTTATTATACACGTGGTTTGCCTTGAACACAAGGATGTACGCAAGAAAATACATATCAGAATCTGGAAAAGCAGACAAAAACACCCATACACAAATATTCGGCGGGTGAATAAAAATTATCCTTGACTTGGAGTGAACTTCAGGGTTTATAACCTTATTAAGGAGATTTTTCAGTAATAAGTTTTAGCAAGGAGGTTTTGAGATGAAGTCTAAAGTTTATTTTTCCAGGGAAATCACACCGGAAAAGGTGGTAGAACTTTATCGGGCTCTTGGTGTGAATTTGTCCGGCAAAGTAGCGGTGAAGGTTCATTCGGGCGAGAAGGGAAATCAGAATTTTCTGCGGCCGGAGTTCTGGAAACCGATGGTAGATGAAGTACACGGCACGATCGTAGAGTGCAACACCGCCTACGGAGATGCCACAACGGGTGTTCGTGATCATACCGAGTCTCATCTGAAACTGATTGAAGAGCATGGATGGAGCAAATATTTCGATGTGGATCTGATGGACGCGGAAGGTCCCGATGTTGTATGGCAGATTCCAAACGGAAAAGTTCTGAAAGAAAATCATGTAGGCAAGAATATCGTCAACTATGATTCCATGCTGGTACTGGCACATTTCAAGGGCCATCCAATGGGAGGTTACGGCGGAGCGCTGAAGCAGCTTTCCATCGGCTGTGCTTCCAGCAAGGGAAAAGCCCTCATCCATTCCGCTGGAAAAACCGATGACCGTTTTGAAACCTGGCAGCAGCATGCAAGCAGCACCGAATTTCCGGAGGCGATGGCTGACTCGGCATTCAGCGTGGCAGAGCACTTTAAAGGAAACATCGCGTATATTAACGTAATGAAAAACCTCTCCGTAGACTGTGACTGCTGCGCGGTGGCAGAGGATCCATGTATGAAAGACATCGGAATTCTGGCTTCTCTGGACCCTGTAGCGATCGATCAGGCATGCATCGACCTTGTCGTCAACTCTGACGATCCGGGCAAAGAGCATTTTATGGAACGGGTAAACAGCCGCAACGGCATTCATACCATCGAGGCTGCCGCGGATCTTGGCTTTGGCTCCCGTGAGTATGAACTGATCGAGCTTTAATGCGTGACCGTCCAGCCGGCGAAGCTGCCGCGCGAAAACAACCGTTCCGCAAGGAAAAGATCCCCAATAAGGTTTGAAAACAAAAGGATTCCGTGAAATCCCAGGTTCTTTGAACCCGATTTTCACGGAATCCTCTTATTTTGTGTCCCAATCTGATATGAAATTTCTCTTTAAGATGTCTCCGCCGGAACCGTCACAAATATGCCTTATCCCTTGTAATCCACCGGCAGGTTTTCCCATCTGTTTTTAAAATAATATGCCGCGGCTTTCGGCTGTCTCTGCCGGGTGAAAATTCCCTTTTTATTTCCATTGACGCGCATAATTCCTTCCACCGTCTGGAAATCTGCGAAATTCCATACCTGTTCGCCCTTGATACAGTCGTAGGAATCGAATACCCGTTCATAAATTTTCAGGTATTCCAGCTCATATTCCGCACTCCACTGCACACTGGGAAGCTTGTATTCGCCCTGCAGATTGTCACAGCCATATTCGGTGAAAACAAATGGGCAGTTCACACCTTTGGCAAGCCACGCATCCAATTCCGCGCGGAATGCTTCCTCCGCATCCTGCATCTCATAACCGCCCAGCAAATACCAGCCATAATACCGGTTAAAGCACAGGAAATCACTGAACTGGTGGCAAGTACATTTTTCCGGAGACGAATTCAACTCCATTGCAAAAGTCCTCGGCCGTTTCTGTACATCCAGCTCTCTTGCCTTTGCGAAAATATCCGCAAAGTAAGGAACAGCGCTTTCGCTCATAGTATCCGGTTCATTGAACAAACTCCATGCAATGACACAGGCATGGTTTTTGTCTCTTCGGATCAGATCCTCCAGCATTGCCAGATGATTTTTCTTCAGCTCCGGCACGGACGGACGATCGAAAAAGTTGGTAGATTTACCGCTGACTGCGTCTACAAAATTGACAAGACTCTCGAAAAATCCCACCGCGGGAACTTCATCGATCACGAGAAAGCCCTCCCGGTCTGCCATCTGGTAAATTTCCTCACTGTACGGATAATGGGACGTCCGGAAAGAGTTGGCTCCGATCCATTTCATCAGTTCAAAATCACGTTTGATCACTCCCGGATTGTAGCCGCGTCCGACGATATCACTGTCCTCATGCTTTCCAAACCCTTTCAGGTATACCGGATGGCCATTGAGTATGAAACTGTTTCCCTGGATCTCAAAGGTACGGATTCCGATTTCTTCCTCATATTCGTCGATCACCGCATCGCCATCCATAATCTTCAGCACAAAACGGTACAGATAAGCGTCGCGAACCTCCCAGAGACGTGCCTCCGGAATCGTGATCGTTCCCGTCTTTCCTTCTGCTTTTGTCACAAAGCTGCCGTTCTCATCGAAAACTTCCACGGTAACCGGATGGTTCCCGGTTGTCTCCATCTGATAATCCACATAAGCAGTCGTACCGTCCAGACGGTGATTGACCGTAAAGTCCTCAATATATTCTTTCGGCAGAGCGACCAGTTTCACCGGCCGCTGAATTCCTGCATAATTGAAGAAATCAAAAAACGGACGGATCATCTTTTTTCCCGATTTCAGCGTCTGGGTAAAGCCTGCAGGCAGAGAGGTAAAGCTCAGTTCATTGTTTCCTTTCACCACAACCAGATTTTTTTCATTCCAGCGGACCACATCATCGATTCTCGCGGAAAACGGAAGAAATCCACCCTCATGGGAAATGACTTCCTGCCCATTTACATAAACCGTGCCTCTGTGCGTCAGCGCCGCAAACCGAAGATCCACATGCATTTTCCTCCACTCACCGGGAACAAACACTTCCGTCTCATACCAGAAATCTCCGGCAAACTCACGGATATCCTTATCCGTATAGAAGTCATTGAAGCTGGCAGGAACTGGAATTTTTTCCGTTCCGGGAATGCCGTCTTTCCATCCTTCCTGATCTCCTTTTCCGTCCCAGTCCAGACAAAATTTCCACATTCCGCCAAGATCTGTGACACGGCGCGCCGCAGAAGCGCGGGGATAAAGCATTGACTGTTTCATTTGTACCTTCCTCCTTTTTCATCTATAATATTTTTTATATTTACCAGCTGCATTTTCCACAATTGGTACAAGGGATGCAGCTTTTTTTCTCCAATTTCGCCCTCCAGTCCAGGATTTCCACCGAAGACGCATCTTTTTCAGAGATTATCCACTGCTGTCCTCTTACCTGGAACACAATTCCCCTGTCCGTGAACTCCAATTCCACGGGATAAATACGGATCTGCTCCGGATACATGCAGCTCTGATAAACAATTGGAGTGATTTCCTGAACAGAATCCACGGCAGTTTCCGGCACCTCGCTGGAAGCAATCGGCACATTGTGCAGCCGGAACCTGTGGGATGCTGTCACGATCCGGCGAATCTGACCGTTTTCTTCTGCAATTTCCGGTTCCGGATCGCAGGGATACGGGAGATATCTGCTGATTTTTACTGTTCCGATAACGGTTTTACATAATTCCGCGTTTTTTGTCACAACGCTCTGTTCACCCCCCTCGTCGTCCAACCGGCTGTCGGAAAGATAGGCAAGCAGCCGTTCTGTCGTCCATGACAACCGTTCAGGAATATCCTCCCGCTCTGTCAGAACCGCTAATACTTCCGGAGTATATTCCCTCTGAAATTCCGGCTGCTTCCATCCGGACCGTTCCACCATCTTCCGGATAAATTGCGGATAATCCATCAGTTCCGATGTTCCCACATGGAAAATCCCGCTTTTTTCTCTTTCTATGATCCATTCCACATATTCCGCTATCTGCATATCCGAGGCATGGTTACTTTTCAATCCTTCATATACTTCCAAACAGCCTTTCTGACATCCTTCCCGTACCTGAAGGACTCTTGGAGAATTTTTCCCCCACACAAAGGGAAGACGTAAAATTGCAAGGTTTTCACCCAGGATCTCTGGCAGCATTTTTTCACAGGCAATTTTATATTTTCCATATTCGCTTCCGGAATCCGTAGGATCGCTCTCAACATGCGCCGTATCCGTGCTGTTGTCAAAAACATTGGCTGTCGAAAGAAAAATCATTCTTCCTCCGCTGCGCTCCAGATATTCCGCTGCAGCCCGATGTACCTCCAACTGCTTTCCAAAATCACCTCGCAGCGCCGACACAATGACATCCGGACAGATTGCCTCCAAAATTTCTTCCATCCTGCCCGGCTGTCCCAGTGTTAACGGTATAAAACACTGCTCCAGGTCAGGATGTGTATAAAAAGTTCCTGTAATTTTCCATCCTCTGTGTCTGTTCAATCTCTGGTAGAGCGCTCTTCCGATCATTCCGCTGGCACCTAAAATCAAAATTCTTTTTGCGTCATTCATGCTTTTTCCTTCTGTCGTTGTTCTGCTTTAGCTGTTCAGTCATATTTTCGTTGAAACGATGATACGTTATTCACTGTTATATCACCATTATAAGAATTTTCTTAATTTTTGTATACAGGAATATGGAATATAACATAAAAAAGTCACACCACTCATTCAGCTAGATACTATTCCGCCATCTGCATCTCCATCTCCTCATAGGTCCGATGGATGACTTCTCTTCTTTCCTCTGCACTGAGTGGAGGTGCACTGTCCTTATCCCGTGCCAGACATTTGTGAACCATCCAGTAAATCTCATTCTCCAGATTGGAATAATACCGTACTTCATTGATCCGACGATCCATCTGTTCCAACAGATCTTTCGTGACCTGATTTCTGCTCATCTTCTGTGCAGCCTTTAAATTTACCGAAATTCCTCCATTAAAATTGTCAGGAGGATTACACCCTTTTCCGATCCCGGTCAGGGGATCTTCCCCTGGAAAACCATCGCCTGTCATAATCTCATCGCTGAACAAAAAATCAAGCAGAGAAAACGCCTGATCCGGTTTCTCAGTATTCCTGTTTATCGCTGCATAAACTGTCACATAAGCGGTGATTCCTCCTTGATCATTGGGAAGGGCAATTGCTGTCTCTTCTTCTGTCGCAGCATAATCCACTGCCTCACAAAACGCTTTCTCGACTTTTCCTTGTGCAATAGGCTGTGTCTCCATCTGATACGTCGCCGTTTTATCCTTCCATGTAAATGCTTCATCCACACGTTCCTGTAATTCCTCCTCGGAGAACAGAAGCTTCTCTTCCTGATAATCTGCCAGTTTTCCAAAAGTATAAGGGAGTAATTCCCGAGCCTCATACGACATAAACTCCCCAAACATCGGATCCGGATCAGATATCAGTTCTTCCCAGGACTCAGGAAGGTTCTCAGGATTTTCAAGATCGGCAGTCCGGAATACATATGCATAATACCGATAGGTCAACGGAAGCAGAACCTGCCCTTCCTCTGTTTTTCCCGAATCCATAATCGTTTGATTCCAGCCGTCCGGATCCATGTACTGTGCATCTGAAATATAGTCGTCCAGCGGCAGAAACAGATCGGAATACATGGCTTTTTCCGGATTTGGAAACAATTCCGGGGCATCTTCTTTTTCCGTATTCTCATCACAAGGCATAATAAAGACATCCGGTCCGCCGCCCGACATGATCTCCGTACGAAGTTCTGTAATTTTGGTCTCCGCGAGCGTGTCGTCGCTCGGAACAACAATCACCTCAGTTTCTATGCCATCGTTCATCGTCTGCCATGCCTCAACCAGCTTACGCACCTCGTATTCCTGCATACTGCCTGTACACACGGTCAGTTTTTCCGTCTCTTCTGATTCCTGCCCTTTTCCGCAGCCGACCATAACTGCTGCTGAAACACAGATTGTCAGAAACACTCCGAGTTTCCTGATTTTTTCAGCATTCTTCTTCATCTGGTTCCCTCCTTCCATTATTGATACGTCCTTTACTTGTGTAAATTATATTGTACCAAGTCGCTGGCGCGACGGCTAGCCCCAGGTACATGTTTCCACCACTTTTTTTCAAAAAAAGTAGCAGTTTTTGAATATATGTTGTATTGTTGAGTTACCACACACACCAATCAACCTATATCGCCAACTGCTATGATTAGTTTACCATGTTTTTTGAAACTCAACAACCATATATCTTATTTTTTTCCAAGGGCTCCGCCTTGATAGATCCGTAACCTGTCAATCTATTACTGCATCTTTTCAAGGAGGTTCCATTATGGACTAACTCACAACCACCACTTCAAGTGGTGGTTTGATTTGGCCCTCATAAGGGCCG
>ERZ1643247.1142-NODE-1142-length-26479-cov-5.910044_pt1 | contig 26479 bp, 24 predicted proteins | sample MGYA00579264_ERZ1643247 | MGnify/ENA primary metagenome ERZ1643247 (study PRJEB29033, sample SAMEA4952262) | chicken gut metagenome | biome: Broiler Chicken; feature: Gastrointestinal Tract; material: Caecum | place: Ireland | collected 2018 | study: Broiler... | reverse complement strand
AACCGAAGATCTTCGGCGCACTGCCCAAAGTGAAGGAGGCGAAAAAAGCATGAACACAAAAGAAATCGTAAGACCTGCCATCGTGCTCCTGCTGATCGCCGGTATCGCCGGCGGCTGCCTTGGCGCAGTTTCCGCGATTACGGAAGCGCCGATTGCAGCACAGGAAGAAAAAACACTGAATGAATCTCTTCAGGCGGTTATGCCGGAGGCAACCTCCTTTGAGGAGCTGACCGACGTGGAAAAAACCGGCACCATCTCCGGTGTTTATCTGGCGGATAATGGCGGTTATGTCATCACCACCGAACCCGGCGGGTTCAGCGGCGCTGTATCCACTATGGTTGGGATTGATACCGAAGGCGTTATCACCGGTCTGCGCGTTACCAGCCATTCCGAAACACCCGGTCTGGGCGCAAAAGCAACCGACCCTTCTTTCTATGAACAGTTTACTGGTAAATCCGGCAGCGTGGCTGTAACCAAAGACGGCGGCGAAATTGTGTCGATTACCAGCTCCACCATCACTTCCAGAGCAGTCTGCAGCGGTGCCCAGGAAGCGTTGGATTGGTTTGCAGCAAACGGAGGTGCTAACTAATGGCGAACCCTATTAAAATTATCAAAAATGGTATTATCGACGAAAACCCTACCTTCGTCCAAGTAATTGGTATGTGTCCGACGCTGGCTGTAACCAGTTCCGCAATCAACGGCATCGGGATGGGCTTATCTACCATGGCGGTTTTGGTTTTCGCAAACTTGTTCGTTTCTCTGTTGAGAAAAGCAATCCCCGATACCGTAAGAATTCCTTGCTTTATCGTGGTAATCGCATCGTTCACAACCATTGTAGAATTTTTGCTCAAAGCATATCTGCCCGCTTTGAATGCATCCTTGGGGCTTTACATCCCCCTGATCGTAGTTAACTGTATCCTGTTGGCAAGAGCGGAATCTTTCGCTTCCAAAAATGGTCCGGTTGCTTCCATCTTCGATGGTATCGGTATGGGTCTGGGATTCACAATTGCACTGACCGTTATCGGTCTGATTCGTGAATTCATCGGTGCAGGCACATTGTTTGATATGACTGTACTGCCCGAAGCATTCCCCAGAACATTGTTATTTGTTATGGCTCCCGGCGCATTCTTTACATTGGCTTGCCTGATGGCGCTGCTGAACTATTTCAAAAACAAAAAAAATGCATAAGGAGGGGTAGAGAATGTATTTAATCTTATTATTGTTAGCCGGGATTTTCGTAAACAACTACGTATTATCCCAATTCTTAGGTATTTGCCCGTTCCTTGGCGTTTCCAAAAAAGTAGATACTGCTGCCGGCATGGGCGTTGCCGTAATCTTCGTTATTGTATTGGCCTGCGCGGCCTCCTGGTTGGTATATAACCTGATTCTGGTACCGTTGCAGATTGAGTACCTGTATAACATCGCGTTTATCTTGGTAATCGCTTCTCTGGTACAGTTCGTAGAAATGTTCCTGAAAAAATCAGCACCTGCACTGTATCAGGCACTGGGCGTGTTCCTGCCTTTGATTACCACAAACTGTGCCGTACTGGGCGTTGCCGTTTTGAACATGCAGAGAGAATACTCTTTCATTGAATCCATCTTCAACGGTATCGGCGGCGCTGCTGGTTTCGCACTGGCAATCGTGCTGTTTGCCGGCATTCGTGAAAGAATTGCTGACAACGATACCCCCAAGGCATTTGACGGTTATCCCATGGCATTGGTAACAGCAGGTCTGATGTCAATCGCATTCTTGGGATTCTCCGGTCTGATTAAACTGTAAAACAAGGAGTGTGACAAAAATGGACATTATGAGTATTGTTTATCCGATCCTGAGCATCGGCGGCCTTGGTGTTGTTTTTGGAGCAGGCCTTGGCATAGCCAGCGAGGTTTTCAAAGTAGAAGAAGACCCGAAGATCGGTGAAATTCTGGAAGTTTTGCCCGGCGCAAACTGCGGCGGCTGCGGCTTCCCCGGCTGCGGCGGCTGTGCTTCCGCAATTGCAGCAGGCAGCGCACCTGTAAATGCCTGCCCGGTTGGCGGTGCTGCAGTAGCAGAAAAAATCGGCGCCATTATGGGTATCGAAGCTTCCGCTTCCGAACCCGTTGCTGCTTTTGTAAAATGCGGCGGTACTTGCGAAAAAGCAAAAGAAAAATATGATTACTTCGGCATTGATGACTGCAATATGGCAGTACAGCTTGCCGGCGGCGGCGCAAAAAGCTGTTCTTATGGCTGTCTGGGTCTGGGCAGCTGCAAAAAAGCCTGTGCATTTGGCGCAATTGAAATCATTGACGGCATTGCTGTCATTGACAAAGAAAAATGTGTTGCCTGCGGCAAATGCGTTTCTGCATGCCCCAAACATATCATTGAATTGCTCCCCGCGAAGAAAAAAGTGAAAGTACAGTGTTCTTCCAAAGATGTGGGCAAAAATGTAATGCAGAGCTGCTCTGTTGGCTGTATTGCTTGTAAAATCTGTGAAAAGAATTGTCCGTTCGACGCGATTCATGTCATCGACAATTTGGCAGTCATCGACTACGACAAATGTAAAGCCTGCGGTATTTGTGCAAACAAATGTCCAAAAGGTGTTCTGACCGGTAAAAGACCTGCCGCTCCTGCGGCAGAAGCTAAACCTGCGGCAGAAGCTAAACCTGCAGCAGAAGCACCAAAAGCAGAAGAAAAACCTGCAGAATAATTTGTTTCTTCCAATCGGATCCAAACTTTCTTTCCGATTGACACAAAAAAGAGATGCGTTTTCCAAACGCATCTCTTTTTATATCTTCCCTATGGTGATGTTTTCCGAAACCATTCCTGCTTTTCCTTTGTTTTTTTCTGTTTTGCGCCCTTTACCCCACCCGCAAAATATGATATACTTTTGAAAAACAACGCAGGAGGAAAGCAAAATGAAAGGTCGTACACAAAATATATGGGTCTTAATACTGCTGCTGTTGGCAGGCGTTGTTTTAGGCGGTTTTCTCGCACAGCTTTTGGGCGATAATCCCGCTTTGAGTTGGCTGGCATATGGGAAAAGCTTTGGACTTTCTTCTCCATTGGTGTTGGATCTGGGCGTACTGACTCTACACTTTGGCTTTACGATACGATTTACCATTGCCGGTATTCTGGGCATCGTCCTTGCCTTTTTGATCTACCGTAAGATATAAACGGAACGTACCGTCTATTTCGGGGGAGCAGTCCACGGGAGCGACGGTTTTTTTCTGTCGTTTTTTGACTTGGAAAAATCGGAACTTTTGCCATTTCTCATTGCCTTTATATTGAAAAATCCGCCAAAAAAAGGTAAGATATCATATAAGGCATGGGCGGCAGATACCGCTTATATTGTTTGCAGCAAAAAAACATCATAAAAATTATCCGGCATTTGTTCTGCTGGATTCCAAAATAGAAAGGGGTTTATCACAGTTATGTTTTCCAAAGATATGGGTATTGACTTAGGTACAGCCAATACACTGGTATATATGCGGGAGAAAGGCATTATCGTCAACGAACCTTCCGTCGTAGCTATCAACACACAAACCAAAGAAGTACTCGCCGTAGGCAATGAAGCCAAGGAAATGATCGGTCGTACCCCTGGCAATATCGTTGCCATCCGTCCGATGAAAGATGGCGTCATTGCAGACTTTGACGTGACACAAGCTATGCTGCGTTACTTTATCAACAAAGCATATGTGCGTTCTATGTTTGGTCCAAAACCAAGAATCGTCATTTGTGTTCCTTCCGGCGTAACAGAAGTGGAAAAACGGGCCGTATTAGAAGCTGCCATCGCCGCAGGCTCTAAGGTCAAAGACACCTATCTGATTGAAGAACCCATGGCCGCTTCCATTGGCGCCGGGCTGCCCGTCGCAGATCCCACCGGCAGCATGGTCGTAGATATCGGCGGAGGTACTAGCGAAGTAGCAGTCATCTCTTTGGGTGGCATCGTAACCAGCACCTCTTTGCGGGTTGCCGGCGATGCATTAGACAACGCCATTGTCGGCTATATCAAACGGGAATTTAATCTGGCTATTGGAGACCGCACTGCCGAAGAAATCAAAATCACGATCGGTTCTGCCTATCCGCTGGAGCAAGAAGAAAAGATGGAAATTCGCGGACGCGATCTGATCTCTGGCTTGCCCAAAACCATTGCAGTGAATTCTGTACACATCCGGGAAGCCTTAAGTGAACCAGTCAGCTCCATTATCGAAACCATTAAACAGACTTTGGAAGCGACTCCACCGGAATTGGCGGCTGATATTATGGAATATGGCATTACCTTAACCGGAGGCGGCGCACTGCTGCGCGGTCTGGATGCCTTGATTACGGCAGAAACGGGTATGCCCGTCCATGTGGCAAAGGAACCGCTCAACTGCGTTGCCATGGGTACCGGATTGGTTCTGGAGCATATTGATACTTTGAAAAACGTATTGATCTCTCCCAGAAAAGCACTGTTTTAAGATTATTCCATCCCTGAATATCATGACGAAGGAGCGTTTGCATTGTTTTCTTTTTTTGAAAGACATAAAAAATTGATTCTCACAGGCGCCATTCTTTTGCTGGCTGCGCTTGCTTTGTTGACAAGCGGAAAAAAACTCAATGCTACTGTACTGGACAGTGCCATTGGCTTTGTGGTTACGCCCTTCCAAGATATCACCAGCGGAATTGGCAGTTGGGTGGAAAACACCACTTCCTCTCGCAGAGAAAAAACAGAACTGCTGGAAGAAAACGAAAAACTGCGAGAAGAAGTAGCTGCCTTACAAGCAGACAATCAACGATTGGCGCTGTACGAAACGGAAAATGAAACCCTTTCTGGTCTGCTGCGTATTGCGCAGAAATATCCGCAGTACGCTTCTTTTGGTGCCACCATTATCGCAAAAAATCCCGGCGTCTTTTATGATGTGTTTACCATAGACAGCGGCTCTATGGACGGCATAGAAGCGAACATGGTTCTCGTTGCACCGGAAGGATTGGTCGGCAAAGTACTGGAAAGCGGCGCCACCTACGCCAAAGGGCAGTCCATCCTGGACAGCCGCAGTTCGGTTCCGGCGATGAGTCTGCGCACCGGCGATTTAGGTGTTGTTAAGGGCGATTATACTCTCATGAACAATGGACTTTGTATGATGGAGTATATTGACGCAGAGGCAGAAATTGCCGTTGGAGATGAAATCGTTACCTCCCATCTGAGCGATATTTATCCACCCGGTTTAACCATTGGAAAGGTGCGGGAAATCCAATCGGATGCCAACGGGCTGACCAAATACGCCGTGATCGAACCGGCGGTGGATTTGAAGCATCTGGATACCCTGCTTGTGATTGATAAGAATCAAACCACAGATGCAGCAACAGATCCTTCGCACTCCACAGAACTGCCCGCAGATGACTCCCTTACCGAAAGCACCCCTCTGGAGGAGGAAGTAAATTGAGAATATTATTGACAAGCATTCTTGTTTTCGTCAATTTCATATTGCAGACTACGCTTCTGCCCTATTTGTCTATCGGCGGCGTGCTCCCGAATACGGCATTGATCATCGTCGTTTCTTATGCACTCCTGCGTGGGAGTATTTCAGGCGCAATGGTAGGGTTCTTCAGTGGTATGTTGATGGACATATTCTTCGGTACTTCCATTGGGTTTTACGCCTTGCTGTTTTTGTTGGCAGGGCTCGCCATCGGACGCAGTCAAAAAGAATTTTATCGCGAAAATTATTTATTGCCCGTCATCATTTGTTCCCTGACGGCAATGGTCTATGAAAGCATTGTTTTTATCACCGGTTTTGTGTTTCAGGGTGAAACCAATATTCTTTATTTCCTGCTGCGTCTGCTGATTCCAGAAGCCGTTTATACGGCTGTGGTTACTGTACCAATCTATCGACTTTTATTTGGCGTCAACGAATGGCTGGAACTGAAAGAAAAATACAAATACCGGCTGTTTTAACACGACTGCCTGTTTGTTTTTAGGAGGCTCCAATGCAAAAATACTGGGAACATTTTTTAGAACTATGCAAAAGCAGAATATTTGTCGTATTGTGCGGGATTTGTCTGCTTTTTTTCATATTGGCAGCACGATTGTTTACTTTGCAGGTCATCCACGGAGAAGATTATAATCAATCCCTGCTGACTAGTATTTCTAAGGAAGTCAATGTACCTGCTTCCCGCGGCAATATCTATGACCGTTACGGTCGTCCTCTTGCTGTAAACAAAGCTGCATACTCTGTTCAGATTGACGACAGCGTTACATTGGATTTGGAAGATCACCGCAATATGCTGATTCAGGATCTATTAGATACTTTGTTTGCTGCAGGCGCACAGGCAAATGATGCTTTGCCCATTTCCCAATCCACTCCCGCCGCATTTCTATTTGACGGTACTGAGCGGGAACAGCGCAAAGCAGAACGAGAATGGAAAACTTCTATCGGATTGGAACGCAGCCAAATGGACTGGTCCGCAGACGAATGTCTGGAATATCTATATGAATTGTACGAAGCGCCTTCTGACTATACCACAGCGCAAAAACGTATGTACATCTATTATAGTCTGCAACTGACCGACCGAAATCTGATGTGTCTGACGCTGGCACAAAAACTGACGGAATTCGGCGAAACCTTGCAGGATGATATCCCAATGGATATGGAATATCCCTATACATTCCAATTTAATGGCAGCAAAACCCGAGAAGAAAACTGGAAAAACACCTGGTGGATCAGCGGTGTAGACCAAACGGAACTGTACGGCTACAACTCTTTGGAAATGCTGGACTATCTGAGGGAATTGTTCGGATTCCCGGAATATCTGCCTACCGACCTGACCAGACAAGCTGTGGGGATTCGCAGTTCTATTTATGCTGTGCGCTATCAGCGATATCAATCCGTAACCATCGCCACCGAGGTCAGCGACAAAACACTGGCATATGTAGAAGAAAACCAAGATATTTTCCCTAATGTACTGATTAGCACAGTTTCTCTGCGGGAATATCCCAACGGAGAGCAGTTTTCTCAAATCATCGGCTATATCCGCCAAATGACGGAATCCGATATTCCATTATATCAAGATATTGTGGATGCAGAAGGAAATCCTGTGTACAGCAATACGGACATTGTTGGGCAATCCGGCATTGAAAAACTCTATGAACTGGATCTGAACGGTACTGACGGTAAAATCACCATGGAAGTGGACAGCCAAGGTCGTCGCATGAGTGTCATCAGCTCTACCGATCCTATCCCTGGAAAAGACGTTTATCTGACCATAGACAGCGAATTGCAGTCCACCGCATATACCGCTCTGGAAGAAGCACTGAGGGATGTACTGATCAATCGACTTTCTTCTGGAGGGCGATACGGCGTGTCTACCACAGAACTTTTTGCATCCATGCTCAATGCTAACCATATCTCAGCGTCGCTGATGCTTTCTGCCAAGGAAGGCACCACCCAAAAACTGCTGGTAGAACGCTGTCAGGCATCCATTACGGACTTTACCACAGACGGAGAAAACGCCTCTGAACAGCTGAAAACATTCCTGAACGACGGATTGATGAATGGCTCTGTTTCCGCACAGGAATTGCTGCTGTGCATGATTGAGCAAGAACGGGTGCCTGCTACACCCGAGGAAATCGAAGCAGTCAGAAGCGGCTCTTTATCCCCCGCTTCCTTTGTCATCCAAAAACTGGAAAGCGGAGAACTCTCTCCTTCTGACACCGCATTGGACCCCTCTACCGGTTCTGTCGTTGTTTCCGAAGTGGACAGCGGTCAAGTACTGGCATTGGTAACCTATCCGTCTTATGACAATAATGAATTAGTGAATACGTTTAATAACAGCTATTACAATATGCTGTTGGAAGACACCAATACACCACTGGTGAATCGTCCATTGAAACAGAAAAAAGCACCCGGCTCTACCTTCAAAATGATTCCTGCGCTGGCAGGTCTGGAAACTGGCACCATCACAACCAGCACAATCATCACAGACCAAGGAATCTTCCGTGATGCGGGAACGCCTTATGCCCGCTGCTGGATTTACAGCAATACGGGCGGTACACACGGCGCTGTGAATGTGTCTCACGCATTGGAAGTATCCTGCAACTATTTCTTCTATGAATTGGCTTACCGCATGGGAAATGCCGAAAATGGAACAACAGAACAGGCAATTACAACACTGAACGAATATATGGCGGCGTTTGGGCTGAATTCCGTTACCGGTATTGAACTGGAGGAATATGCGCCCACCATGGCATCACCGTATTATAAAGAACGTACTATCAAAACATACAACCCGGATGCTACCACCAGTCAGACTCGTTGGACAGACGGGGATACCATCCGTGCATTCATCGGACAGTCCGTCAACAGCTACACTCCGGCACAGATGAACCGCTATATCGCTACATTAGCCAACGGCGGCACGCTCTATCAGTATCATCTGGTCGATAAAGTGACCAATCCGGACGGTTCCATATACGAAGAAAAAGAAGAAGTGGTGGAAAACATCCTGGAACTACAAGAGGAAAACCTGCAAGCGGTTTACGAAGGGATGTATCTGGTTGCCAACGGTTCCAGAGGTACGCTGCGTACCGCCTTTACGGATCTGCCTGTTACTGTGGCTGCAAAATCTGGTACTGCACAGGAAGATCTGTCCCGCAGCTCGCATACATGGCTGGTTTGCTTTGCACCTTATGAAGACCCGCAAATCGCCATCACCATTATGATCCCATTTGGCGAAAACTACGGTTCTCCGGCACCACAGGTTGCCAAGGCAATCATCCGGGAATATCTGGGGTTGGATTACACACCGACAAACACCAATATGGAAACCTTATTGACGCAATAACATTCAGGAGGGGAACTATGAATCAGGAAAATTATGTGATCTTCAAAGGCACCAAAGACGGCGTGACGGTACTCTTTCAGGAGGATGTGCCTTTTGAAACGCTTTGCGAACAGTTGGAAAAAAAGGTGGAAGAAGCCGGCAAATTCTTTGATCAAGTCAAAACTTCCCTCGCCTTTAAGGGCAGAAGTTTTACAGAAGAGGAAGAAGAAACACTGCTGCGCATCATTGCAGAGAAAACCACCATGCGTATCACATTTGTTAAAACGGAAAACAATGAACTCAAACAAATTTCCGAATTGCTGGAAAAAGACATCCGCAGCTTTAATCTGACGAAATTCCACAGAGGCTCCCTGCGCAATGGACAAAAAATTGAATTTGACGGCAGCGTCGTTGTGGTTGGAGATGTCAATCCCGGCGCAGAAATCAAGGCAACCGGGAATATCATTGTTTTGGGACAGCTCAAAGGGATGGCACACGCTGGCTGCAAAGGCATGTCCGATGCTTTCGTTACAGCAGTATATATGGCGCCGGTTCAGCTGCGTATCGCTGATATCATTACCCGCTTTCCAGAAGCCAACAAACGCGGACCCAAACCACCGGAATACGCTTTCGTCAAAGACGGACAAATTTTTGTCATGGCTTTGTCGTAAAAGCGCAAAAGATTTTGTATTTTGCTAAAAAATTTTCGTGCAAATTCAGGATATTTTTGTTAAAATACAAATATATATGATATTTTCCCGTAAGGGCGCATAGAAGTACCCGCCCTTCGGATTTTGGAAAATACACATGAACTGACGAAGAACTAGGGGGACAATATCCATGAGTGAAGTAATCGTAATCACCAGCGGCAAAGGCGGTGTCGGCAAAACCACCACCAGCGCCAACATCGGCTGCGGTCTGGCTATACAAGGAAAAAAAGTAGCATTGGTAGACGCGGACATCGGGCTGCGTAATCTGGACGTCGTCATGGGGTTAGAAAATCGTATCGTGTATGACTTGGTGGATGTAGTAGAAGGCAACTGCCGTCTGAAACAAGCGCTGATCAAAGATAAACGCTATGACGGACTGTTTCTGCTGCCTGCAGCGCAGACCAGAGATAAAGACGCTGTTTCTCCAGAACAGATGCAGAAATTATGCGATAATCTGAAGGAAGAGGGCTTTGATTATATCATCATTGACTGCCCTGCTGGCATTGAACAGGGCTTCAAGAACGCCATCGCCGGTGCAGATCGTGCCATCGTCGTAACGACGCCGGAGGTATCCGCTGTACGTGACGCAGACCGTATCATTGGTCTGTTGGAAGCCCATGGACTGAATAATCCTTCTTTGATTTTGAACCGTCTGCGCATTGATTTGGTAAAGCGCGGCGAAATGATGAATATTGAAGACGTGACGGAAATTCTTGCCGTTGACATAATCGGTGTTGTACCAGATGACGAAACCATTGTCATCGCCACGAACAAAGGAGAACCTGCTGTCAGCAGTGAAACCTCCCGCGCAGGACAAGCATACCGCAACATTGTACAGCGCATATTGGGCGAAGATGTGCCGCTGATGACATTTGAGGAAGAACCGGAAAGTTTTATGGATAAACTCAAAAAACTGTTCCGCCGTTGAGGTCTGCTCATTGCCAGATACAGATTGACTACGCAGCGATACTGTATCATTTGTATGAGAGCCCTCCATACTGCGCCGTTATATGTTTGGAAAGGAGAGTCACGATGGATTTCTTTAGTTTTTTCAGAAAGAAAAGCGCACCGCCCTCCGGCAGTGTGGCAAAAGATAGACTAAAACTGGTTCTGGTACACGACCGTGTGAATTGTTCCTCTCAGGTTTTAGAAATGCTGAAAACCGACATTATCAAAGTGATTTCCAATTACATGGAAATTGATGAGGAAGAACTGGATATCCAAATCACACAAACGGAATCCGATGATAAAAGCGGTACCGTACCTGTACTTTATGCTAATATTCCAATCAAAAGTATGCGTAAAGTCAACCAGGACTGATATCACACCAACAAAAACAAAGCCGGGGGAGTGCGCAATGCGCATCTTTCCACCGGCTTTACTATGTTATAACCCTTGTAAACAAAATTCAATCAATCGGAGGTGCATCAGCCTGATGCAAATGAAAAAATGGTTCCAAAATCTGGATCTGCTGCTGATCGGCGCCATTTGCCTGCTTGCCGTTTTTGGCATTCTTTGCATTGCCAGCGCACTGCATTTTAATTTGGGAGAGGGTTCTTCCGAAGTCTATAAACAAATCGCATTTTTCCTGATCGGTCTGGTGCTGATGATTGTAGCAGCCAATGTAGACTATGAATATTTTTCACAATTTTATATTCCGATTTATTTTGTCAATCTCCTTCTGCTGTTGGCAGTTTTTTTGCTGGGAAATGAATCCAATGGCGCCACACGCTGGATCCAAATCGGTCCCTTAACCATACAGCCCTCGGAATTTGCCAAAGTCATGATGATTTTCTTTTTAGCAAAGTATATCTCACTGCATCATTCCAAAATGAATCGCTTGGATTTTTTCCTGAAACTATGCGTCATTGGCGCTGTGCCTATTTTTCTGGTACTGAAGCAGCCGGCACTCTCTGCCAGTCTGGTATTGGTTACCATCTTCTGCGTTTTGGTGTTTGTTGCCGGAATGGATATTCATTGGATTCGTAATACCGCCATTGTATGCGTTCCTTTGCTGATCTTCATTTTCTGGGATGTCAGTCGAGAAAATCCGTTGATTATGGACAAAATTTTTGAACCCCATCAATTCAACCGGATTCTGTCTTTTGTAGACCCTACCGCCAATGCGGATTTGTACTATCAGACGGAAAAATCTATCAGTGCCATCGGATCTGGGCAATTGACCGGAAAAGGACTATTTCAAGGTACGCTCAATCAGCTCAGTTATTTGCCAGAACCGCATAATGACTTTATTTTTTCTGTCATTGGGGAGGAATTTGGCTTTTTAGGTTGTATATTTACATTAGGGCTATTGCTTTTTGTTGTATTTCGTTGTATTATAATCGCATTATCCACCAGGGATACCTTTAGCCAACTGATTGTTGTCGGCATTGCTGGCATGATCGCTTTCCAGGCATTTGTTAATGCAGGTGTTGCCACAGGCATTGTCCCCAATACCGGAATGTCCTTGCCTTTTGTCAGCTATGGAGGAAGTTCCATGTGGACCAATATGATTGCGATTGGATTGGTATTAAATATTCGAAAAAAGGAAACCAGATCATTATTCGAGGGGGGTTTGTTATGAACATCGCGCTGATCGCGGACGATAATAAGAAAAAATTGATGGAAAATCTCTGTATTGCCTACCGCCATATTTTGTGCAAGCACAAATTGTATGCAACTGCTACCACTGGTCGACTGGTGGAAGAAGCTGCAAACCTGAGTGTACATAAGCACCTTGCCGGACAATTGGGCGGTTCGGAACAGTTGGGTGCGCAAATCATCAATAACGATTTGGACGTCATGATTTTTTTGCGTGACCCGTCCTCTCACCAATCTTATGAGATTTACAGCAATCTATTTCGTCTGTGTGACACACACAATATTCCAACTGCTACCAATTTGGCAACGGCAGAAGTTTTGTTGCTGGCTTTGGACAGAGGAGACTTGGACTGGAGAAACGTGGTGAAATAATATGCCTTTTTCATTTCAAACCATACCGTTTTGCGTCATCACAGGCTATTATCTTTTCATCAATCTTCTGCTTTTTGGCGCAATGGCACTGGATAAAAGCCGTGCAGTCAGTAACCGCCGCCGAATCCCGGAAAAAAATTTGTTTTTAATGGCGATATTAGGCGGAGGTATCGGCGGCTTTGTTGGCATGTTTACCAAACGCCATAAAACCAAACATATTGATTTTATATTGGCTTATGCATTGACGACGGTTCTGCACGCATTTCTGTATGTGATGCTGATGCAGAAATTCGTATTTCTTACCGTCTAATTTCACCTACGTGAGCGTTTTTGGAGAATCTCCAGCAAACGCTCTTTTTTGATCTCTATCACGCCTACCGATATATCCTGTTAGGCTCTGTATCCAAGCATTTTCTCTGCACCACTTGTAACTACCGGTATGGGTTCTTTTCAGCCGCTGCGACCCAATCTTTCTGCATCTTCTATCTGTAAAGAAACACTGCTGAAACCAAACTTCCGACATACCGAAGCAAATTCTCTCTTTTGACATTTCCTAACAAATCGCCCCATTTCGGTTTTGGTATGGAGACCATCCAAGATATTCTTATTTCACACCAAATACATGCCGTCCAATGGTTGTAGTAATGGGGACACTCCAAATCCATCGGCTGGTTGCCGTTGCAGGATTCCAGTAATATAGCGCACCATTGGTGGGATCCCAGCCGTTTAATGCGTCCCGAGCAGCCCGAAATGCCGTTTCATTGGGCGTCAGGTAAAACTGATTATCCGCTACGGCATCAAACGCCCCAGGCTGATAGATCACACCAGCGATGGTATTCGGAAAGTTCGGACTTGCCACTCGGTTGAGCACTACCGCACCGACTGCAACCTGTCCTTCGTATGGCTCCCCTCTGGCTTCCCCATGAATGATCGACGCCAATAGATACACATCTTCTTCATAATCACTGCTGCCGCTCTCTCCAACGCTGCTGGTTCCAGAACCAATGGAAATTCCCAGTCTCTCCAGCGTTGCACTGCCGGCAATACCATCTACCGTCAGTCCATTATCCGCCTGAAACTGCCGGATCGCTTCATAGGTGCGTGTTCCAAAAATACCATCCGGTGTCCCTACATCATATCCCAATTGCTCCAACCGCTCTTGCGTCTGACGCACCAACGCGCCGCGTGTGCCCCAAGACACGAAATTCGCCGCTGTGACTGCTTCCGGCGCTGCACTTTCTGACGGGTTCATATACCCGCTGTATAATGCAAAACAGCATACACCAATCCAGCACCAGATCAGCCACCTGCCTCCTCGCCCCATATCGTTTCCCCTTTCTTACTGATTTTGCCACCACTCCACGATTTTCAACTTCAGTTTTGGTACCGCCGTTTCCTGCTCCAATGCGGAAACCACCAAAAATTCTTCTCTTGTCAATGCATTTTCCAGCCGTATATGGCTCTCTGCCGTTGGCTTGCTGCATGCCGCATCCACATAGCACATCTGCGGATACAACACGCACCACCAATTTTGCCCTTGGGCAGCGCCGATTTCCACTCGCAGTGCATCATATACGCCTGCCGGAAATACCAAATCTCCATACTGCTTCTGCGGAAAGTCCTCGCGCACCACAGATACCCGTACCGCATCCTGACGCCCCTGACGGACCACTTCTTTCGTTGCAATCACTGCAATTTCTTCTTTACTGTTCTGCAGTACCTGCAATGTCTCCTCTTTACTCGTACAACTCTCTAATTTCTCTCCAAACTCTGCTAAGATACGATCCCGCACCGCTAGCTTTAACGCCTGATCTTCTGTGCGATCACTGTTTGCCAATACGTGAAACCGTACGACCTTCGCAGAGATACCCGACTGGATTTGTGCAGCATATCCTGACGTAATTAGGCATACCGTCCAAAGACAAACACTGCATAACAAAGCCACTGCCCAATACCGTCCTTCTTTTTTCCACAATACTTTCCCTTTTCCATACCAAAACCGCCATTGTTTCATTACTCCTCACCTTCTTTTGTTTGATGGTGAGAGTATTGCCCGTTTTTTTCTGTTTCAAACGTCATCGCATGCGTCCGGTATCCTGCAAATTTATCCGACAATCCACAGAAATTTCCCAATTCTGCCAATCTTGGACTGCAAATTCTGTTTTTCCCATCTGCCGTTGGATCGCAGCGCCAATGCCAAATACGTCTGCCGATGTGATTTCCTGTACTTCTTTTATTGTATTTTCCAAATCTGTTTTTATGATGTCTGCAAAAAAATTTTCCAATGCACGTCGTTGTGACAATTCCATCACCTTCTGCGTTCCGCCAACCAGTGCGCCGCTCAATTCCAACGAAATCCGGCAATCCGCTGTTCCATCTTCTTCTACGATAGCATGATACGATACTTGATTTTTTCGAATTTCCATTGGAATGGACTCCCCTTGGTATTCTCCTTCCCATACAGCGCCGATCCCTTCTTCCAACAGTAACAAATGCGCCTGCTCCATTTCCGGCGACAACGCAAACGCATATGCGCCGTCCGCCAGGGCAATCCCTCCTGCCAGTGTCAATCCTTCTTCTCTTGTCTCCATCCGCGGCAAAATGACATTCCCTTTTTGTACCCGCAAGTCCGTCAACAGCGTATCCAAATCCATTCCTCTGGTTACGGCAACCTCTTTTGCCGTGTTTTTATAAAATTCCCATAAAAACAACCCGGTTGCCCCATCTGTTTCCCCAATGGCACGTACGCAGTCCGCCGCACTGCCAGCACTGCCCAGAACCATTACTTTATCGGAAACAGCCGTTCCACGTTCCAATTCTGCCAGTACCCCATCCAATGCCGTCGCATCTGCCAATAGGCTTTGTCCAAACACCACCGTCTTTAACTGTCCCAAATACACCTCTCTGGAACTATGACTGTCTGCTTGTGCAACTGCCCCCGCTAATGTCTCTGCCGTCACTTGATATGCCTGCGGTGTTTGGCTTGTGGTTTTTGCCGGCAGCAGCGTAAAAGACAAGCCTTCTGCTGTTTGATCAATTCCCATGGTAATCACATATGCCCGATCCTCCGGATCTCTGCCATCCCAACAGCCTGTCAGCAAAAGCGGCAGCAATCCCAACAACATCCATTTGATCTTATGCACGGCGTCTCCTCCTTTCTGAAGCAATATGCACACCGATACAAATCAATGGCAAAATCCCTACATAAACAGCACTGACATACGGCTGTATCCCATTGCGAAAGGCATAAGCAGAAGCAATATCTCGAGGCAGCAGAGTACCAACCAATATCAGCGGCAGCCAAACCCACAGCCATTTCCGCCAAATTGTTTCTTTCTGACGAAAGATTCGTCCGCAGCAGACGCTGCCAAAAAACAGCGCACCCGACAAGTATAAAAAAACAGAAGCCATCCAAAACCAAAGCAGCAGTACATCCTGTCTGCCCAAATAAATACCAGAAAATCCAACCCTCTCCATCAGCTGCAGTGTCGGAAACAGTTTCCGTGTCAAAGTGTCCACGCCATAGACTGTTAGGCACAGAAAAACCGTTACCGTCATCAGCAGCGTGATACACAGACATACCCCAAAAACACTTTTCCCCGCTTGTTTGGGACGCTGTAAAAACGGAGAAAGAAAGAATAAAAATATCATTCCCTGAAAGAGCGGCTGTATCACAGCAGCACCTTTGTATATCTGTCCTGCTGTCGGCATTTCCAGCGGCAGGTAATAGGCATGTTCCGCGGATAAGGCAGCGGTCAGCAGCACCAGCACCAAAGGAACAAAAACAAAGAAAAACAGAATTTCCGCCGTTCTTGCCTGCCCTTCCATACCGCCAAGCACTGCAAACACACACAACAGCAACAGCACGCCAACAACCAGCCACAGCGGCGTATGCGGCAATACCGTACTGCGCAAAACTTCTGCAAACACCCTTGCCTCTACGATGGCATCCAGCGCAATCTTTCCAGCAAACCCAATCGCAAGGACTGACCCTAACGCACTGCCGCATAATCGACGCAGCCACTCTACCCCTGTCCAACTGGGTTCCCATTTCCATAGTATCGTTATCACCAATGAAAATACCGTTGCCGCCAAACCGCCCAGAAGCATAACCACCCAACAGCCTCTCCCGCTTTCTCCTGCCAGTTCTGCGGGCAAAAGCAGTGCTGGTGTCCCCCAAAAATAGAGAAACAATAATGCCTGCAATTGCCGCAGCGATATTTTTTGATTATCCGAAAACATTAGTGTCTGCCTCCTTTTTTTTCAAAGATCGAACATCCTTTCAACCATGGCAGCGGCAGACGCAGCAAACTGTCCCGCAAATCTCGATACTGATTCACCGAAGCGGAACAAAACGGATACAAATACGGAATACCATAAGAAGATAACCCCGCCAGATGCACCAATAACAACAGCATGCCGACCCAAAAACCAAACAATCCCAAAGCAGCCGAAAGCGCAATGACAATATATTTGCTCAGCCGTAAGCCGGATACCACGGAAATATTCGGGATCACAAACGTACAAATTCCTGTCAGTGCAGAGATAATGACCACTGCCGGAGAAACCAGCCCCGCTTCCACTGCTGCAGAACCAATGATGATGCCACCCACGATGCCAATGGTGGAACTGATGGCAGAAGGCAGTCGAACTCCCGCTTCTCGCAGCAATTCAAACGCCAATTCCATTAGAACGACTTCCCAAACCACAGAAAAGGGAATATTCTGTCTCGTTTCTGCAATTTTCAGCGCCAAAGACGTAGGTAAAAGCTGCGGATGATATACCGTCAGCGCAATGTACAATCCCGGGAGTGCAGTCGCCGCCAATGCTGCTACATACCGCAGAAAGCGAATAAGACTCATCATTTCCCATCGGTCATAATAATCTTCCGCTGCCTGAAAGAACAGATTCCATGTTGCCGGCAACAGAACAACAAACGGCGTATTATCCACCGCAATCACCACACGCCCTTCCAACAGCGCCGCTGCCGCTTTATCCGGGCGTTCCGTCATCTGCAGCTGCGGAAACGGTGAAAATTGTCGTTTCTCCAACAACTGCTCCAAATATCCGCTGTCATATATCGTTTCCAGCTGCAGCCTATCCAGCTGTGTTTTTACACTCTCTAGTACTTCCGGGCGTACCAAATCTTCTAAATACAGCAGCGCAATATCCGTTTTTCCACGAGAACCCACCTGTTTTCGAACAACTTTCAGACGGGTATCGCGTATGCGCCGGCGAATCAATACCAAATTGAATGCCAGCAATTCGGTAAATGCATCCTTTGGTCCTTGCACCACCATTTCCGTTTCGACATGCCCTACTCCTCTGTTTGGAAATCCACGGGTGGATGCCTGCAGCGCATACGGGCTGCCTTCCATAAAAATGACCGTATCCCCTACCATGACACCATCTGCCGCTTCTTCCATGGTATATACCCGCCGCACATCACGATTTGCAATCACACTTTCCATCAAGTCCCCTAGATTGCCCTCCGCTTCCGCAAAATCACATCGATTCATGATATTCGTCAGTATGGCGTCTTCCACCGCAGAGGTGTTTACCATATTATCCGCATAAACCAAAAACAGTCGTCCCCGTCCGTCCGCCGCTGCAAATTCCCGAAACACAATATCGCCACAGTCTGTGAATATGCTCTGCATCGTCATCAGGTTGGTTTGCAATTCTTTTCCAATATTCAAAACCTATTTCACCACCTTTTTGGGATATAGTGTTGCGCAAATGCCGCGGAATATACCTGTTTTTTCCCAGAAAACAGGTAATTCTGCCTTTCTAAGTGCAAGCAGTTGCATATCGCTCTGTACCTGCTTTCCCAAAGGAAACCAATGTGTATCCGTTGTTTGGATGATAATTTTCCTCTCACCCTTGGCTTTCTTTGTCACAACTTCCACCCATACGCATTTCGCCGCCCTTTTAGCAATCCACGTCCGTCATTTCCTTTTTCCGCCAACTGCAGCTGCTTACAGAGAACCCTATATTGGGATGTTGGGACAGGAGATTTTTACGCAACAAAAAAAGGCGCCGACATTGTCGGCGCCCTGAGGCAATCTGATGTTTGCAGCATTTACCGCTTCGCATTTGCATTCATGTAAACAACTGTCGTCTTTCCTGTCTTGGTATCGGTATCCCAAGTCAAATCGGTAACCCCCAGAGCGGTTGCCAGATCACGCATAGGCAGGAAAGATCTGTCTGCGGTCAATTCCAATGTAGCACTGGTCGGAACTGCGCTGCCATTGACATACATGGTACGCGCATCTGCCGTCATAGAAATGATCCGATCGCCATACAGTATCGTTACCGTTCTACTGGAAGGATCCCACAACACGTTATTGTTATTGATACCCAACGCAGTAGAAACCGCACGAATGGGCAGCATGGTATATCCAGTTGCATTGACATAAGCAGGTGCGTCCAATTGTACAGTCGCTTCGCCCGCCATCATCTGTTTCTGCCCAATGGGAACGGTCAATTTCGTTGTAAAACCATTGACGTCTCTGCCGCCTGTCACAATATTGATAAATCCGGCTTTTTCTCGATAACTAATATCATCCGCTTCTTTCCCAGCATATACGGTTTCTTCCGCAAACAGGGTCTGCATCAAATATCCTTTATCTTTAGCAGTGCGGCGATCCGCATTGAAATTTTCCGCTTCTTTTGCAGAATCTGCTCCCAACATCGTCAGCGCATAGGCATACAAATCATAGGCACCCGCAGGCAGGTTTCTATCCATATACAGTGTCAAGTTAGAGATCGTTACCGATGCCGGCTCGTCATCACTTCTGGAATCTACCGTAAAGATCACTTCCCCATTGCTGGTTTTTACATTCTTGACTTTCAGACCGCTTTTCTTATCTGCTTCTACCGCTGCATCATTATCAAAATCAATTTTCTCCAGACGCAGTGCAAACTGAGTGCCTTTCTCCCACAAACCGGCTTCTGCCTCTGTAATCACAACGTTGGTGGGAATTGCTGTATTTCTATAGTCGATAGACAAATCATTCTGTTCCGCTTTCACCGTATAAGGCTTTACAAATTTCGCAATCGTCACTTTCTGTGTCTCCAGTGCACCGCCTTCCAGTGTCAGCACCGCATCACCGGCAAAATCGGGATTTGCCACCAGAGTAAAGGTAATCCGCAGTTCATACGCGTCTTTTCCAACCTTGCTTTCTTCAAAAATACGTTTGCCAAAAGAAAATTCTTCATATTTGCCGTCTTTATAAGCTTTTTTGAAATCTGTCTCCTGCAGAGGATCTCCATTGACTTCCACTTTTGTTGCAAACACACCTTCCGGCAGACGAAGGGTAAAGCTCTTGGCATTATCCCATGCACCTGCAAATGTTTCTTTGATGGTTACTTCCAGGGATTCGTGATCGCTGTCATCCGTAATCCCGGTATTGTTCACATCTACACCACTGTAAATCACTGGAATATTCCGATCTGCATCTACTGTCATCTGTACGGTGTGATCTACCACTTTTGCTACTTCCACAGATACCGTATCATTTCCTGTTGCCGATACCTTAATGGTTGCCGAGGCGCCTTTTTTTGCTGAAGTTGCTTCTACCTGGATCCCAATCAGGGTCAACTCATCTGCTTCTGCAGACGCCATGTCTTCATTGACTTTAATGATGATTTCATCCTCGTCATAGGTGACTTCCGGTGTCACTTCTTTTCCATCCGCCTGAATCGTAATGGCGCGACTCTTGCTATTGGCAAATTCAAATCCGCTGCTCAGCTTCAGCGTAATGCTGTCCTTTTCTCCCAGCACCGCGCTGATATTTGCACCAACAGAAGGCTTGATCTTCATATCCGAAATGGTGACCACTTCTTCCACCGCTACATCTTTCAGCTTCTTCACAGATACGGTGATCCCCTTGTTGGCTACTGCCGCATACACCAGATCATCCCCATTGTTAATGGTCATATCTTTGGAGGAAACACTTACTGTTGCTTTGGTGTTCTTCGATGTCTTTTCCAACTGGGAAGTCAAGTTATAAGACAGTACCCAACCACGCTGCATTTTCCCTTTCAATGTGATTGTCACTTCCTCTGTGCCGCTGACATCCACATCAGTGATTTCAATGGCTTTTCCATTGTCATCTACCAACACTTCGTCTTGTTTATTCATAAAAACATACTTGGATTGATAAGTGTCTTTGCCTTCTTGCAGCATATACTGAGAACTGTCTGCCCGCAGACCAATCAGTCCCGCCAAATGCTCTGCCTTTGTATTTTTACTGATTTTATTTTTATCCTTATCCAAAAATTCTGCTTTTTCCAGCTCCAATGTGATTTCTGCCTCTGGTTCACTGCTGCTGGAATAATCCGCTGTCGTAAAGGTTAACTGCAATTCTGGCGCATCTTTTGCCGCAATAATCCCCTTTTCTTTCTGTATCTCACTGACGGTATAATTCTCCGCCCCTACCACTTTGGCGCTGGCTTTTACATTTTTATTCGCCGCAAACGCCGTTGCTGGCAGCAATGATGTAGCTAGGATGCCAATCATTGCCAATGAAACTAATCTCTTCATGTTTGTTCCTCCTTCAATTGCAAAAACTCCGTTGAACCTGATATAAAACGAAAAAACGAAACGATCCGCACATCCGATTTGCCTGGTGCTCCCAATCGGGGCGGCTAATGAACCGAAACACATCCCCCAACGTAACCGCTTGATGTCTTTCGGCAAGAAGCAAAACCTTCCAACTCGTTTTCCACTTTCGTTTCCTTTCCCCAAAACGAAGCCATGAAACACAAAGTTGTTTTTTGCTTTGCACCGCCATTATATCTGGCAGTATCTTCCTTGGCAATAGGGACAGCGGAATCTTAACTTCATTGTAAACACCTCGTAAGTTTTTCGTAAACAATTCGCGATTTTCTTTCGAAAAATGTTCGTTTATTGTTTTTTTATCGATTCCTTATCAATTTCTTATTCTTTTTTAATTTAATTTTTATGTTTATCTCATATTTCACTGAATTCTTTGTTTTATAGAACCAAGTCCTTTTTGTATCCCCAACCATCTCAGATTCCTTTCTTCATCCATCTCTTTTCCCACTCTCAGCGTCTTTCGTCCATCACGCTCTCTGTCCTGAAACCGCATCCCTATCCTTCTCCTGCACAAAATTTCAATCTTTACCAGTTGATCCACAAAAGAACTGCTATTCGCGCCATCTTACTGCAGTTCCATCTTTTCATTACCACCGTCTTGTCCCATGCAACACCTTTCAGTACGCACTGCCTTTCAATCATTCCAAAGGGTTTCTTTCCTCCGTCAGACCAAAACATACATACCAATAGGGAGGTATCCTTTGGATACCTCCCTGTCATCGTCAGAAAAGAAAATTTGGAAGTTGGTTACATAACCGCAGCAATCTTACATGTTCGCCAGCTTTACGCATTGGCATTCATATACACTACTGTTGTTTTTCCTGTATTAGAGTCAGAATCCCAAGTCAGATCTGTCACGCCCAAAGCGGTTGCCAAATCCCGCATCGGCAGGAACGCTCTATCACCGGTCAACTCTAATGTTGCACTAGTGGGAATGGCACTGCCATTGACATACATCACACTTGCGCCTGCTGTCATAGAAATAATACGGCTTCCATACAGAATCGTAACCGTTCGACTTGCCTGATCCCACAGTACATTACTGTTATCCGTACCCAATGCAGTTGCTACTGCACGGATCGGCAGCATGGTATATCCATTGCTGTTGATGTATGCCGGCACATCCAGCTCTATGTTCTTCTCTCCCGCAATCAGATAAGCCTCGCCAATTGGCACAATCAACTTCGTGGTAAATCCATCTACATCTCTGCCTCCAGTAATAATATGAACAAATCCAGTTTTTGCTACATAACTGATATCTTCCGCTTTTTCTCCGACAAATACAGTATCATCAGCATATAAGGTCTGTACCAGATATCCGTCTGCACCAGCGCTGTATCTGCTTGCCCGGAAGTTTTCCGCATCATCGGCGGTACTTACGCCTAACATCGTTAACCCATATACAGATAAGTCATACGCGCCTGCCGGCAAATTTCTGTCCATATACAAGGTCAAATTGGAAATGGTTACCTCAGCGGGTTCTTCGTCACTTCTAGAATCTACCGTAAAGGTAATTTCACCATTGCTGGTCTTTACATTTTTTACAGTCAAACCACTGTCTTTATTCGCAGTAATTACGGCATCATCATCAAAGTCGATTTTATCCAGACACAAGGCAAATTTGCTGCCCTTGTCCCACAAACCTGCTTCCGCTTCTGTAATGACAATATTGGTAGGGATTTCTGTATTTCTATAATCAATCGCCAAATCATTTTGTTCCGCTGTTACTGTAAATGGTTTGACAAACTTTGCAATGGTCACTTCCTGTGTTTCCAAAGCAGCGCCTTCCAACGTTAGTTCTACGTCTCCTTCAAAATCCGGATCTGCCACCAATGTAAATGTCACTGTCATTTCATATGGATCATCGCCAATTTTACTTTCCGCAAAAATGCGTTTTCCAAAGGAGAATGCTTCGTATTCCCCGTCCTCATACGCTTCTAAGAAGTCCGCTTCTTCCAGTGGATCCCCGTTTACAGCCACCTCTGCCGCATATACGCCTTCCGGCAAACGCAGGGTAAACGCTTTGCTGTTATCCCATGCGCCTGCAAACGTCTCTTTGATCGTCACTTCCAAGGATTCATGATCGCTGTCATCTGTAATGCCAGTATTTTCCGTGTCTACACCGCTGTACATCACCGGAATATCTTCCTCTTCGTCCACGCTCATTTGTACCGCATACGCAACCACCTTCGCTACTTCTACCGATACAGTGTCGTTGCCCGTAGCCAGAACGCGGATGGTTGCCGTCGCACCTTCTTTTGCTGTTGTTGCTTCTACCTGGACTGCACCAATGGTCAGCTCTTCCACATCCGCAGAAGCCATTGCTGCATTGACTTTGATGACCATTTCGTCATCGTCATAAGTGATCTCCGGCGTCGTTTCCGTATTTCCCGCTTTTACGGTAATGGCGCGGCTGTTGCTGTTGGCAAATTCAAATCCGCTGTTCAACTTCAACGTAATGGTATTGCCTTCGCTCAAAACAGCGCTCATGTTTGCACCGACAGATGGCTCCAATTTCAAATCAGAAATGGTAACCACTTCTTCTACCGCCACATCTTTGAGCTTCTTGACAGAAACTTGGATGCCTTTTGCCGCTACCGCTGCATAAACCAAGTCATCTCCGCCCGTAATCGTCATATCACGAGATTCCACCGTTACTGCAGCCTGTGTATTCTTAGATGTCTTTGTCAGCTTAGACGTCAAATTATAAGAAAAGACCCATCCGCGCTTCATCTGTCCTTTCAACGTAACTGTGATATCGTCTGTATCATCCACCTCCAAGGCAGTAACTTCCACAGTTGTACCAATGGAATCTGTCAGAATGTCTCCCTGTCTATTGATAAAAACATACTGCCCTTCCTGTTCCGTCCCTGCTTCTCCTGCTGTCAGGATATACTGTGCACTGTCTGCCCGCAGTCCAATCAAACCCACCAGATTCTCCACAGTGGTCTGGCTTCCGACTTTGTCCCCATTCCTGTCCAGAAACTCTGCTTTGTCCAGTGTCAGCGTAATCTCCGCTTCCGGTACCTTTGTGCTGGCATAATCCGCTGTGGTAAACGTCAACTGCAGCTCTGCAGCTTCATCAGCAGAAATCACACCGTTTGTTCCCTGGATCTCGCTAACGGTATAATTCTCCGCACCGACGATTTTTGCCGTTGCCTTGACATTTTCATTCGCACCAAAAGCTGTTGTTGGCAGCAATGACAGTATGAGGATGCCAGTCATTGCCATAGAAAATAATCTCTTCATGTTCTTTCCTCCTTTGTTTTTCCAATCTGTTGCCGCTTGCGCCTCCGTTGTGCTGCATCTTCGTTGCACGATATAAAACGAAACGTTCTGCTGTTCTGTTGCTGGCAGAACAACAGGAAATGATGACCGTCCTCACCAGAAAGCATAACCGCTGCCACCGTGCCCAACCGTGTACCGGTCGATGTTTTCCGGTAAGGATGCTCTGGAGTCCATAGGTATCTTGTCATCCATTTGTCTTCCCCCGGACGTTTCTGGAATCAAAATACACTATGTTTTCCTTGCACCGCCATTATATCTGCCAAAATTTTCAATTGCAAGAGGCGTCATCGAACGCTAACCAAATTGTAAACGCTTAGAAACGTCTATGCAAACAATCTGAAATGTTCTTTCGGAAAATGTTGGTTTTTTGTATTTTGTTCTACACAAAAAAGAAAACGAATGCCTTTTTTCAAAGACATCCGTTTTCCCGAAAATCGCTTTGGATTTTTTCTCCTTGTCTTACTGTGCAGAACCACTGCTGGACAACAGTTCCGTATTTTCAAACTGATAAATCTGCATGTCATGCGCATATTCCAGCTGGCGAACCGCATTTTCCGCCTGTTCTACAGCCAATTTCGCCTGTTCTACTGTAATCGCCGTGGTATTGCCGGCTTCCAGATTGATCTGTGCAACACGATAAGCTGCTTCTGCCTGCGATAAGGCAGTTCGTGCTGATTCATGCTGAGATTCCAGTGATAGAATCGTATTATATGCATTTTGGATCGCCAGCGTTTTGCTGTCCTTCGCCGTTTTCAGGCTGCGCTTTGCCGTATCATACGCATTTTCATTGGTCGCAGAAGTCGCATTGGTGGAGGAAATAGACAAATAGTTCTTGTTGAATTCCGCATCGTCTACTGCCTGTTCCTGTAGTTTAATCGTATAATCCGAGTTCAATTTGCTGTTGATGTACTGATCCATGGTCTGATTCATGGTATACGGCTCATACTCTGTGTCATCGATCAAAATATACGCTGCATCGCTGTCTGCGCCAATCAAGTCATAGAACGACAAATATTCCTGTGCCAGTGCCATTTCCAATTTCGTCACATTATATTGCGCCTGTTCATAATCACTGCGCAGGGTATCCAAATCATAATCACTGAGCAATCCCAGGCGATTCTTCAGCCTGCCCTGTTCATACAGCGTTTTCTTGACTGCGGTATCCTGCTTTGCCAGCTCCAGCGAGCTTTCATCACTGAGAATGGACGTAAAGGAATTCTTTACCGTTGCTTCTATGGTCAACTTGGTGATTTCTCTGGAATAGCTGTTTTTGGTCATATTACTGCCAATCGTTTGGATGGAGGAATAGATACTGTAAATATCATCATCCACCCATTGTTGATAAGATACCGTCGGCACGCTGAAGGAACCAGTAATATCCCAGATATCTTCTTTCAACTCCTGCAAATATTCCGCCGTATCCGCTACATTCCGCAGTTCTGCGCTGTTGTCCATGGCCATATCCACTGCTTCTTCCAGCGTCAGTTCTTTTTCCTCCTGTGCTGCTTTGGCAGCCGCCTCTTCTGCCGTCAAAATTTCGACAGCAGGCACTGTTTCTTCCGTTTCCTGCGCTGCAAAAGCCGATGTGGAAAGCATCAGCGACAATCCCAGCGCCACCGCCGCCGCAACTTTTCCTTTATAGAACAAATATTTCATTTCTCCAAACCTCCCGAACAGGATTTTCAAAAATATGTTTATGATAAAACGAATTATACCATAAAATCTGCGAAAAAAATAGGTATTTTATCATTTCTTAAAAAAACCTTCAAAAAAAATAAAGCACACAATGGAATGCCTTTGCTCTCGCTTGTTTTTGCATCCGATTCGGTTTATTGCGCAAAATATCATGTATTATGACATTCTGATGCGATTTATCTCCTCCAAAAACAAGACCTGCCTTTCTCTGGACAAATCATCTTTTATTTTCTGATATCTTGTGAAACACGCTGGCTTTTTGGAACTGCCTCCTGCCAAAAGCTTCTTTGTTCTTTCACAAAAATCTTCACAATTTGCAAAATTTGTGTTTGAAACGTACTGCTACAGTTGCACGCAAAAAAGAACCCTCCTCAGAGGATTCTCCAAGAAGGGTTCTTCTATTTACTTTTC
>ERZ1643247.1139-NODE-1139-length-26526-cov-7.905406_pt1 | contig 26526 bp, 17 predicted proteins | sample MGYA00579264_ERZ1643247 | MGnify/ENA primary metagenome ERZ1643247 (study PRJEB29033, sample SAMEA4952262) | chicken gut metagenome | biome: Broiler Chicken; feature: Gastrointestinal Tract; material: Caecum | place: Ireland | collected 2018 | study: Broiler... | reverse complement strand
TAGCGGGGGATGATGTCCTTCATGACGCGCGTGAGGATATGCCCGATGTGCGGCTTGCCGTTCGCCGTCGGGGGACCGTCGTAGAAGGAAAATTCTTCGCCCCCTTCGCGTTCCTTCATGCTCTCTTCGAACACATGGTTTTTGTTCCAGAAGTCGATGACTTCCTTTTCGCGTTCGACGAAGTTGAGGGAAGTGTCTACCTTTTTATACGTCTTTTTCTCCATATCGAAACTCTCCATAAAGCCGAAAACGCGCCCTCCCGTTTACGGAAAAACGAAAGAACGCTTTTTTTACCACCAAAACGTACAGCCATACGCCCCCTTTGGTAACGCGGGGGAAAAGACCGCGCGCAAAACTACTGTTCCCTGCGGGGAAGTTCGCCCTGCGGGCTGGGAGGGGATACCGGCGCATCGCCCGAACGCCGCCTTTCACCTTGCGCGGCTCTCTTTCGGAACGGGGCATATGCGCGGCGCGTCCTCCGTCGGCGCCGTATCATACTGCCCCTATTTTACCAAGTGCGGCGGCATTTGTAAAGTGTTTTTAAAGCCGCGGGGCAAAAAGGTTCACGCGTTTCTCGCACAAAGGTGTTCACGAAAAAAGTTTTGAAAGAGACAAAACTTTTTTCCGTGATTGGAGAGACAACCGAATGTTCGCCGCGATATTACGCGGCTCTGCATTCGTTTTTCTCTCTGCGGCGCGCGCCTTAAAGGCTCTCGATTATAAGAGCGCGCCGCATTCACTCTTTCCGAATTGAGCCGCAGGTATGCGGCAAATTGAGTGCGCTTTCCGAAAAACGCGGTTTTCGGACGCGCAATAGATTATCAAAAAGATTCACGCAAATCTCGCGCAAACAATCATGCGCCCTCCTCCGCCGTTTTTTTGCCGCCGCGCCTCTTCCCCTTATAAAATTTCAGGCACAGCGCGCCGCAGACGGCGGTGAGGGCTTCGGCGGCGGGGAAGGCGAGCCACAGCCCGATCGCGCCCCACAGCGCCGCGAAGCCGAAGGCGAGCGGGATGACGGCGACCAGCCCGCGCAGAAGAGACAGCCCCTGCGAAGGCAGCGCGCGGTCCGTAGAGGCGAAGCACGCGCATACCGCCATGTTGAACCCCGCAAAGGGCATGCCGATAAAGTACAGCCGCAGCCCCTCCGCGGCGGTGGAAAGCAGCGCGGGATCGTTTTCGCTGTTGAAGACCTGTGCGAGCGGCTCCGCAAAGAAAAAGACGGCGGCATAGACCGCGACGGCAATGAGCACGGCGGCGGAAGCCGCGTACAGCAGCAGGCGCCGCACGTCAGCACGCCTGTCCTCGCCCTGCGCGCGGCTCATCAGCGGCTGCGTGCCCTGCGAAACGCCCGTAAAGACGGAGATGACGACCAGCGCGACGTTCGCGACCACGCCGTATGCCGCCACGCCCGTGTTGCCCGCGATGCCGTAGACGATCGCGTTGAACGCGAGCATGACCGCCGCGTTGGAGAGCTGTTCGACGAAGGAGGAGAACCCGAGCGAGAAACAGCCCTTTGCATACTCCGCGCGGAAGGGCGCCTTTACGGCGCGGAACCTGCACTTGCCGCCGATGAAATGCAGGCAGGACACGCCGATGCCGATGACGGGCGCGAGGCAGGTGGCGAACACCGCCCCGAACATGCCCATCGCGCAGGGGAAGATGAACACCCAGTCCAGAAGGATATTCGACAGGCTGCCGCTGACGGTGGAGAGCATCGCCAGCTGCGGACGGCCGTCGTTGCGGACGAACGCCGCGAGCACGTTGTTCAGCAAAAAGGCGGGCGAGAACAGCAAGAGCGTCTGCAGATAGGTGCGCGTCATCCCGTATGTGTCCGCGTCCGCGCCGAGAAGGGTCGCCAGTTGACCCGGGAATAGCGCGCCCAAAAGCACGAAGGGCACGCAGAAGACCGCCGTAAGATACAGCGTGTTGGTGAACGCCTCGTTCGCGCGGCGCTCCTCCCCGCCGCTGCGCAAAAGCGCGTACTTCGTGGCGCCGCCCACGCCGAGCATCAGCCCGATACCGTTGATGACGCTGTACACGGGCACGGCGAGGTTGAGCGCCGCCAGCCCGTTTTTGCCCAGCCCGAGGGAGACAAAAAAAGTATCCGCCAGAATGTAGCAGGACATGCCCACCATGCCCAAAACGCTCAGCGACGCATACCGCGCAAAGGTTCTGAAAAGCGCCGAGTTTTTCATGGCAGTTCCTCCGAAAAAACAAAAGAAAAAGGCGCGGGGAAACGCGCCTGTAAAAGCCTGCCGGCACGCTCCTTGCGCCCTGTCCCCCACCCGGCGGCGGGAGACCGCTCCGTTCAATTTTACGTTTGGTATTATATCCGTTCCGCCGCCGTTTGTAAAGCGTTTTTACGCCCCTGCGGCATGCCCGTTCCCCTTTCAGCGGAAATCTTCGAGCTTGCGGCTGATATGCACAAGATCCGCGGGCGTTACGATGTTGCGGATGCGCTCGCCCATCTTCCCGCGTTCGCTTACGACCACGGCGATGAGCTTTTTGTTCGTTTCGAAGGCGGAAAGCACCTCTTCGAGGGTCGCGTTTTCGGAGAGGTATTTGTAGTAGACGAACATGTCGCTCTCGTCCAGAATATCGCCCACGGGCGTTTCGGACAGAAAGGCGTCCACGCTCTGCCCGCGCGAAAGCTGCGCGCCTACCTCGCGGATGATGCGGCGGTTGTTCACGATGCCGACCATGCGCCTGCCGTCGTAAACGGGGAGGTTGGAGTGCCCCGTCCGCGAAATGAGCAGCACCGCCTGCCGCAGCGAAATGCCCGCCTCGATGCTGACCACCTTTTTTTCGGGCAGCGCGTCCCTGATGCGCGGCGGTTCGGTCAGAAGGCTTGCGATGCGCTCCATCTCCCGCGTCACTTCGTCGCAGGGAACGGCAACGACGCGCCCGTCCGTGCTCTGGTGCACGATCGCGTTGCGCAGGCGCGCATATTCGGCAAGCTCGTCTTCATAGCGGCGCACGACGGCGTTTTTTTCGGCGCACCTGCGCACGATGTCGGTAAAAGACTGCCCGCTCCCGAAATTATACAGCGCGCGCAGCTGCGCGTCGATCTTGTTGTACGCGCTCAGAAACGCCGCCGCGTTCGCCTTGTTCACAAACTCTTCCGCCATCGTTCCCCCTCCACGTTCAGCGCGAGACCCGTTCGATGTCCGCCTTGCGGCACATCACGATCAGCCGCGCTTTGGGGTCGAACACATAGTCCGCCGCGGGCAGCGGGTCGATCTTGTCGCCGTGCTTGACGGCGAGGATGTTCAGGTTGTATTTGACGCGGATATTTTTTTCGCGGATGGTCTTGCCCTCCCACCCGCGCGGGGTCGGGATCTCGTAGATCGCGTATTCGGGCGTGAGCTGGATGTAGTCGAAAATGTTGTCCGCACTGTACCGCACGGCGAGCTTTTCCGCCATCTGCTTTTCGGCGAACACCACCTCGTCCGCGCCGTTGCGCAGGAGGAATTTCGCCTGGATCTCGGTGGACGCGCGGGAAAGCACCCATTTCGCGCCCGCCTCTTTCAGAAGGGAGGTCGCCTCCAGCGAGGACTGGAAATTTTCGCCGACGGACACGACGCACAGGTCGTAGCTCTCCACGTCCAGCGCTTCGAGCACGGAAGGCTTGGTCGCGTCGCCGATCTGCGCGCTGGTCACATAGGGCAGCAGCTCGTTCACGCGCTCCTCGTCCGTATCCATGACCATAACGTCGTTGCCCAGTTCCGCAAACTTTTTCGCCATGTACGAGCCGAACCTGCCCAGCCCGATGATAAGAATGGATTTCATACTGCTCTCCGTTGTCTGTTTATTTTTCCGCACCGCCGGGAACGGCGGCGCATTCTTTTTCCAAAACGAGGCGGTCGATCTTCCCGATGAGGTTGACGGGCAGCTGCGCGCGGAACACGATCTCGCGCGGCACGGCGTAAGGCAGCAGCTGCCTGCGGCAGTTTGCAAGGATCTCCCCGCGCAGCGCTTCGCCGCGCCCTTCGTCGCATTCGACGTACAGGCGCACGACCTGCCCTTTGATCGCGTCTCCGACCCCGACGGCGCACGCTTTGCGCACCCCCGGCACGGCGAGCGCCGCCGCCTCCACTTCGGAGGGGTATACGGGCACGCCGCTCACCTTTATCATATTTTTGATACGCTGTTTGAAGTACAGGAACCCGTCTTCGTCCACATACCCGTAGTCGCCCGTGGCGAGCCAGCGCCGCCCGTCCGCTTCGACGATGGGCGAGCGCTCTTCGTTCAGGTACCCGAGCATGAGCTGTTCGGTAGCGAGGTAAATTTCGCCGATCTCCCCTGCGGGCAGCGGCTTGCCGTCCTTATAGATGCCGATAACGGTTCCGGGGAGCGGAAGCCCGACCGAGCCGTCGCGGTGTTTTTTGCGCGTGTTCACCACGCACACGCCCGCCGTTTCGGTCAGCCCGTAGCCCGTCTGGATGCGCCCGCTCGCGCCCTGCCGCTTCAGAACGGCGTTGAACTCGTCGAGCAAACTTTGCGGCACGCTGTCGCCGCCCACCCAGATGTCTTTGAGGTTGGACAGATCGCCCTGCGTGAACGCCTTTTCGCCGAGAAGTTTCAAAAACATCGTGGGCACGCCCGTAAGGATGTTCGCGCGGCTCTTAACGATCGCCTTCGCGCTCGCTTTCGCCTGAAAGCGGATGCACATGACGTTGGTTTTGTGCATGAGCATGCACATATGCATGTTGATGCACAGCCCGTAGCCGTGGAAAATGGGCAGCACGTTGTACAGCGCCGTATAGTTTTCGATGGGTTCGCCGATAAACACCTGCGCCTTGGCGCACAGGTTGTTGCACACGTTGTTGCAGTGCGCGATGGTCTTCGGCTCGCCCGTCGTGCCGCCGCTGGCAAGGTACACCGCTGGCTCGTCCGCGGCGAACGCCGCTTCGGGCACGCGCGGGTTGCCGCGGCCTTTTAAAAGAGGCTCGAACGCCCGCCCTTCGGCGGTGCGGCGGTTGGTCAGGCGGTAATAGGCGCGCGCCGCCGCGCCCATATAGCTGTCGCTGTTGCTCACGAGCGTCGGAACGCCGAAATCGAAGCTGCCGCAGCGGTACAGATCGTATACGACGAGCAGTTTGCTCTTCGTTTCCGCCACGCTCTCCTTCAGCTTTTCGGGCGGGAGGAAGGGGTGCACGAGATTGACCGCCGCACCCAGCCTGTTCGCCGCGTAAAACGCAAAGACCGCCGCGGGCGAATTGGGCAGGCAGAGCGTGACCGCGTCCCCCTTCCCCAGCGAAAATTCCGCGGCGAGGTTGTCGGCAAGGGTATCGATCAGAGAGAACACCCTGCCGAACGAATACTTTTTTCCATAAAACGAGATCGCCGTCTGAATGGGCGAATCGGAAATATTCAGTTTTGCGGCATGATACATGGAACAGTTTTCAGGCAGTTTCCGCATGCGACCGAGGCACCTTCCGTTGGTAAAAATCAAAAGAGGGAAGTAAACAGCGCAAAGAGCGCCAGAAGACAGGGAATGGCGATCATGTGCGTGACATAGATGAACGCCGCGTGCCGCCCCAGAAAGCAAAGCGGTTTGTTCCACGCGCCGTCGAAGCGGGTGAACGCGTGCTTTGCATCCGTATGATAGATGAGCCGCCCGACGATGCCGCCCAGCAGGATGAACGCGATGTACGGCAGCATGGGGAAATAGTCGGACGAGCGGTAATTGAACCCCTTCAGGTCGAGGAAGATCGAAAGAAAGTTCCCCTGCTCCTGCGTCGCGCCCGCGCCGAGGATGTCCTGCAGGGTCACGTCCGTCGTGAACCGCCAGAACCCGCCCGTCGTGCTGAAATGCCCGAAGCAGGTCAGGTACACGATCAGAAGCGCCGCGCCGAACAGCCCGGGGAGGAAGCGGACGAGCTTTTTCGCCCGCTGCGCGCGGCGGCTTTCCCCCAAGGATTCGGCGATCGCCGCGGCGGCGTTATCGAGCATCGCGTAGAAAAAGATGCCCGCCGCGATCATGTGGATGACGCCGTATTGGATGAGGCTGTAAAAATTCGAACCCGCGAACAGCGTATCGTCCAGAATAGACGTGACCGCGGTGATGCCGACCGCCACAAGCGCGAGCGGCACGAAGCGGCGGAAGTTGCCGCGCGTGAGCGTGCAGCTGACCCCGCACAGCAGGAAAAAACAGCTCGTTGTGAGCAGCCACACCTGCTGCCGCAGGTTCCAGCTGTAACAATACCAGCGCGCAGCCTGATACCAGTCCTCGAACAGGTGCGTGCCGAGCATGCCGTTTATGGTGGGCATGACGTTGATGATGCAGTGCATGAAATGATCGAAGATCATCAGGAACACGCACAGCCCGCGCAGGAAGTCGATCTCCCAGAAGCGCTCCCGCGACCTGCCCGCAAAGCGGCGCGTCATCTTTATGTACCCGTCGCGCCCGGGATTGTCAATGTTGATCCCTTCTACCCACATCCCGTTCAGTTTAGCACTTTCGCGCGCCCTTGTCAATCGTCGGACGCGCCTTCGCCGTTTTCGCCCGCATCGCCGCCCTGCCCGTCCGCGCCGAAAATGCGGGCGAGCCGCGCGTTCAGCTGCGCGAGCGTATCGCAGGCGAACAGCTCCCGCCGCGCCGCCGCGGCGCCCCTGCGCCCGTGCAGGTAGAACGCCGCCATCTTCCGCATGTGCACCACGGTGCGCTTTTCGCCGAAGGCGGGCAGCATGTCCGCCGTCTGCCGCGCGATCGCCGCGGGGATATCCCATCCGTGCCCTTCGCCGTGAAATTCGGCGAACAAGTGCGGGCAGTACAGCGCCGCCCGCGCGAGCATCACGCCGTCCGCGCCCGTTTTTTGCAGCATCGCCGCCGCGTCCGCGACCGAAAAAATGCCGCCGTTCGCGATGACGGGGATACGCACGGCGTTCTTTGCCGCCGCGATCTGCGCGTAGTCCGGCTCGCCCGCGTAGTACGCCTCGCGCACCCTGCCGTGCACGGCGATCGCCTGCGCGCCCGCGCCCTCGCACATCCTTGCGAACTCTTCGGCAACGTATTTTCCGCGCTCCAGCCCGATGCGGAATTTGACGGTGACGATCTTCCCGCTCTTCGCGCAGGCAGAGATGATGCGTTCGGCACGGGGAAGATCGCCGAGCAGCGCGCTCCCCTCGCCGTTTTTGTATACCTTCGGCACGGGGCAGCCCATGTTGATGTCCACGATCGGGAAGGGCGCGAGCGCCTCGTTCCCGCAGGCGGCGCGCAGGATGCCCGCGTCGCCGCCGAACAGCTGCACCGCCGTCTGCGGCGGCTCCCCTTCGCCGCGCAGCAAAAGCTCCTTCGTGCCCTCGCCGTTGTACAAAAGCCCCTTCGCGCTGACCATCTCGGTATAGCACAGCCCCGCGCCGAACGAATAGCACAGCTTGCGGAAGGCGAAGTCGGTGTACCCCGCCAGCGGCGCACAGAACACGTTCGACGGAAGCACGACCCCGCCGATCGCAAGCGGGCGCAGCGGGAACGCCTCCCCGCCCGCGGCGCGGCGCACCGTTTGCAGCCCCTCCTCCATGTTGACGGACATTACGCCTTTCCCTCCGCGCGGAGGCTTTCCTTCGCCCGCCTGTAATACGCCCACAGCTCCGCCTTGGGCAGCGCTTCCATCGCCTTGCCGTCCGCGCGGACGAGCTCTGCCGTGGCGCGGAACCGTTCGATGAATTTGTTCGTGCTCTCGCGCAGCGCCTCCTCGCAATCCGCGCCCGCGATGCGCCCCGCACTGACCGCGGCGAGCAGCAGGTCGCCCGCCTCCTCCGCAACGTGCGCCTTATCCCCTTCGGCGGCGGCTTCGAGCAGCTCCGCAAGCTCCTCGCGTACGCTCTCCGCAACTTCCTCCATGTCCGCAAAGTCGTACCCCGCCGTGGCGGCGCGCTTGCCGACTTTCTGCGCGCGCATGCACGCAGGCATGGCGGCGGGCACGGCAAAAACGCTGTCCTCCGCGCTCTTCTGCCCCTTTTCGGCGCGCTTGTTCTTCTCCCACACGGAGAGGGCGCCCGCCTCGGTCTCCGCCCTGTCCTGCCCGAAGATGTGCGAATGGCGGAAGATGAGCTTCGCGCACACCTCGCTCGTCACGTCGTCGGGCGTGAACGCGCCGCGCTCCTCGCCCAGCACCGAATGGAAGGCGCCCTGCATGAGCACGTCGCCCGTCTCTTCACAGATAGCACCGTCGTCCTCCTTGTCGATGGCGTCGACCAGCTCGTACGCCTCCTCGACCATGTTGGAGCGGATGCTCTCGTGCGTCTGCGCCCTGTCCCACGGGCAGCCGCCCGGCGCGCGCAAAAGGCGCAGCACATGCACCAGGTCGTCGTAGTCGAAGCGCGTTTTGCGCAAAAACGGGATGGCGGGGACGACCACCGCGCAGGTGTCGTCGTATGTACCCTGCCTGTCCGTTTCGTACAGCTTTATCTTTTTCGCCTGCCCGCCGCGCACGAAAAAGGCGTCCGCCTCGTCGCCGAACAGCGAACAGAGGAGGAGCTTCGCGTCCGAGGCGATCAGCTCTCCGTCCAGATCGTACACGGCGAGGGGGAGCGAGGGGCGCCCCTCCGCCAGCGAATAGGCGGAGCGCACGCAGCGGTCGGGGGAGAGCTCCCCCGCCGCGGCAAAGGCGGCGTCTGCCTTGGAACAGCCCGCGAGCACCTTCGCCCCGCGCGCCTTCTGCGCGACCAGCCGCGCGGAACGGTCGTCGCACGCGCTCCCGTCCACGCAGTACACCACGTCGCCCTCCTTCGCCATGCGCAGCACGGCGGCGGCGAGCTTTTTGTTCAGCGTATCGAAATTGCGGCAGGACGCATAGAGCGCGTCCAGCGTTTCAAAGGGCACGCCCAGCGCGCGCACGCCTGCGGCGGGCGCGGTCTCGCCCGTGCGCAGCACGACGCGTGCGCCCGAACGGAGCGCGGAGACGGCGTCTTCCGACAGATCGCCCCCCTTTGTACCCAATCCTACGATGGTGACCATATCCTTTTCTCCTCAGCAGCGGGATCTCTTCCGCGGAAAAAGCGCGGAAGGCGAACGCAGCCAGCAGGTACGCCGCCCCGCCGGCGGCGAGACAGGCGAGCACATGCACGCCGCGAAGGGGCAGCGCCGCCGCGGCGGCGATCGCCGCCATGGCGGCAAACTTGCCCGCATGCCCCAAAAGGCGCAGGCGGTTGCCGCGTTCCTTAATACTATACACCAAATTGAGAAAAAGCGCAATAAAATACGAGGCGCCCGCCGCATACGCCGCGCCGAAAACGGAGAGCTGCGGCAGCTGCAAAAGCCCCGCTTCGAGCAGCAGCTTCGCCCCCGCCGCCGCGGTGAACGCGAGCGCGGCGACGCGCGGCCTGCCCAGCCCCGTCAGGCAGGCGGAGAGGGTCTGCGCGCCCGCAAGCAGCGCGCCCCCGACGGCGCTCACGCGCAGAAGCCCGACGAGCGTCTCCCGCTCCGCGCCCGTCACCGCGGGATACAGGAGGGCGCAGACCCCGCGCGGGAAGGCGAGGAAGAACGCCGCCGCGGGCAGGGCGATGAAGAGCGTGCATTTGAGGGCGAACAGCACCTTGCGCTCCGCCTCACGCGCCTTCCCCGCCGCGCGCAGCGCGGCGACCGCGGGCACGCTCGCCGCCGCGAGCCCGTAACAGACGGAGGCGGGCAGCCCCGCCAATGCCTGCGCGCCGCCCGCGTACAGCCCGTACAGCGCCGTCGCGTTCTCCGCATACCCGCCGACGATGCGCACGATGAGCACGCTGTCGAGCATATTGGAGAGGGGCAGCACGCCCGCCGCGACCGCGACGGGCAGCGTGACGCGCAGAAGGTACGCCGCCTTTGGCGGAGCGGGGCGGAACAGCGGCGCGCGCACCCGCCGTTCCCCCGCCGCCAGCGCAAACAGCAGGAGCGCGGCAGCCGCCTCGCTGACGGTCACCGCCAGCAGCGAAAAGGCGACCGCCTGCGGCACGTCGCCGCGGAACAGGTGCGAAAAGTACAGCCCCGGCACGATCTTCACGAGCTGTTCGGCGACCTCGGAGAGCGCCGTGGGGAAGAACCTGCCCCGCCCCTGGAACCAGCCGCGGAAACAGGCGATGACGGACACGAACAAGACGCTCGGCGCGAGCGCGCGGTACGCCCACACCGCTGCGGGCGCGCCCTGGAGCGCGCTCATCGGACGGGCGGCGAAGAACATCGCCGCGCTGCCGAGCAGCCCGAGCAGGGAAAAGAGCGCGAGCGAACGGCGCAAAAGCTGGCGCGAACGCAGCGCATCCCCCGCCGCCTCCGCCTGCGCGACCAACCGCGAGAGCGCCGCGGGAACGCCCGCCGAGGAAAAGGTCAGCAGCAGGCAGTACAGCGGGTACACCATCTGGTACACCCCCGCGCCCTCGCCGCCCAGCGCGTTCATCAGCGGCACGCGGTAGAACGCGCCGAGCACCTTTGCGAGCAGCCCGCCGACGGAAACGACCGCCGCGCCCCATAAAAAACTTCCCTTCGCCCTTTCCATATGTAGCGGACCGCCCGCGCGCATACGTTCCCGCGTTTTGCGCACACGCCCCGTATTTTCGCAGAACACGTTGACGCTTTTCGACACACGCTCCGCATCTTTGCACACACTGCCGCAAACGAGGCGGGGCGGCGGGAACTCCCGCCGCCCGTACAACCAAGCCGCCCGCGCAGGGGCGCGCCCTATTCGAACTGGCTCGCCAAAATCTCGGCGGTGAGGCGGCATAAGTTGACCGCGCCGCTCTCCATGCGCGCGCCCTCCCCGAAGGCGAGCAGCGAGACCGCGCCGAGGCAGTCGCCGCCGCAGACGACGGGCACGATGACCTGCGCCGTGGCGTTCGCCCCGCCCTCCTCGGTCAGCGGCACGATGTCGCCGCCCTCCGCAAGGTTGGCGACGTAGCTGCGCCGCTCCTGCATGATGCGCTCGAGCGCCGCCGAAATATGCCGCTTGTTCAGCTCCCTGCGCCCCTCGCCCGCGGCGCAGAGCACCTCGTCGGTATCGCAGATGACGGCAAGGTGCCCGCTCAGGTCGCTGAGCGAGCGCGCCGTGCCCTCCGAAAATTTTTCGAGCGTGGCGATGGGCGAATATTTTTTGAGCATCAGCTCGTCCCGCTCGGTAAAAATTTCGAGCGGATCGCCGTCTTTCAGGCGCAAAGTCCTGCGGATCTCCTTGGGGATGACCACCCTGCCGAGCTCGTCGATCCTCCGTACGATTCCCGTTGCTTTCATACTCTCTCCTTCTTCCCGCGGGCAGTGCCGCCCGCGCGCTTCCGCAAAGCAGTATGCGCAGCTTTTCCCCGCTTATGCGGCGCCCCGCCGCGCCCGCCCTTTACCGCTCTCCCGTTTTGGCGGGAACGCGCCCCCTCTTTTTTGCGGGCATGAAAAAGCGCCGCCGCAAAAGCGGCGGCGCCGTGGCGCTTCGCGCATCTCCCCTTTTTCGCGGCGCGCCTTACAGGAACGCGCCCGTCCTGCTTTCGGGGCTTTGTTTTATTTCGTCGGGCGTGCCCGTCGCGACGATCCTGCCGCCCTCCTCGCCGCCGCCGGGACCCATGTCGATGACGTAGTCCGCACAGCGGATGACGTCGAGGTCGTGCTCGATGACGACGACCGTTGCGCCGTGCGCGATGAGCGACTGGAACACGCCGACGAGCGTCTTTACGTCCAGCGGGTGCAGGCCGATGGTCGGCTCGTCGAACACGAACACGGAATCCTGCTGCGCCCTGCCCATCTCGCTCGCGAGTTTGAGCCGCTGCGCCTCGCCGCCCGAAAGGCCGGGCGTCGCCTCGCCGAGGGTGAGGTACCCCAGCCCCAGCTCGTCCAGCACCTGCAGCCGCTGGCAGACGAGCTGCATATCGCGGCAGGCGGAAAGCGCGGTGTGCACGCTCATCGCCATCACCTCGGGCAGGGAATACGCCTGCCCGCTCTTCGCCCTATAGCGCACCGCCTGCGCATCCTTTGCGTAGCGCGTGCCGCGGCATTCGGGGCAGGGAATGTCTACGTCGGGCAAAAACTGCACGTCCAGGCTGATCGTTCCCGTGCCGTCGCAGACGGGGCAGCGCAGCTTGCCCGTGTTGTACGAAAAGTCGCCCGCCTTGTACCCGTGCGCCTTTGCGCCCGCCGTGCGCGCAAAGATCTTGCGCAGCTCGTCGTGCACGTTCGCGTATGTCGCGACGGTCGAACGCACGTTGATGCCGATGGGCGTCGCGTCGATGAGTTTGACCTGCCCGATCCCCGCCGCTTCGACGAATCGGACGTGTTCGGGCAGCTTTGCGCCCTGTATGGCGGCTTCGAGCGCGGGGACGAGGCTTTCGAGGACGAGCGTCGTCTTTCCCGACCCCGAAACGCCCGTGACGACGGTGAGCCTGCCCTTCGGGATGCGCACGTCGAGCGGCTTCACGGTATGGATCGCGCCCGTCGAAAGGCGGATCGCGCCCTGTGCGAACAGCTCCGCCGCGGGCACCTGCGGGCGCATTTTTTCATGCGGCGCCCCGCAAAGATAGGGGCCGATCTTCGAAGCGGGGTTTGCCGCAAGCTCGGCTGCCGTGCCCTGCGCGATCACGGTGCCGCCCTCCGCGCCCGCGCCGGGACCCATTTCGATGAGGTAGTCGGATACGCCCAGCACCTGCGTATCGTGGTCGACCAGCACGACGGAATTGCCGTCGGCGACGAGGTCGCGCATCACGCCGACCAGCCCCACGATGTTCGAGGGATGCAGCCCGATGGACGGCTCGTCCAACACATACAGCACGCCCGTCGTGCGGTTGCGCACGGCGCGCGCCAGCTGCATGCGCTGCCGCTCGCCCGTGGAGAGGGTAGCGGCGGCGCGGTCGAGGGTGAGGTACCCCAGCCCCAAGTCCAGCAGCCGTTTTGCCGCCGCGGCGAAGGAGGCGCAGATGCTCTCCGCCATCGGGCGCATCGGTCCGGGCAGGCTCGCGGGCACGCCGCTCACCCATTTTACAAGGTCCGAAAGGGTCATGCGGCACGCCTCGTCGAGGGAGATGCCGCGCACGCGCGGCGCGCGCGCCGCTTCGCTCAGACGCGTACCGCCGCAGGCGGGGCATGGCCCCTGCTTCAAAAATTTTTCCACCCGCTTCATGCCGCTCTCGTCCTTGACTTTGGAGAGCGCGTTCTCCACCGTGTACACGGCGTTGTAATAGGTGAAGTCCAGCTCGGTGGCGACGTCCGAATTTTTCGCGCGGTACAGAATGTGCTTTTTTTCGGCGGGGCCGTTGAACACGATGTCCTTTTCGCGCTCGGTCAGGTCGCAGAAAGGCACGTCCGTGCGCACGCCCATCGCGCGGCACACGTCCGTCATCAGCGACCACATCAGCGAGTTCCACGGGGCGATCGCGCCTTCGTCGATGGTCAGGCTCTCGTCGGGCACCAGCGTGCTCCTGTCCACCGTGCGCACGATGCCCGTGCCTCCGCATTCCGGGCAGGCACCGCGGCTGTTGAAGGCGAGCTCCTCTGCGGAGGGCGCGTAAAATTCCGCGCCGCACGCGGGGCAGACGAGCGGCTTTTCCGCGGCGACGGCGAGCGTGGGCGGGAGGTAGTGCCCGTTGGGGCAGCGATGGCTCGCCAGCCGCGAAAACAGAAGGCGCAGGCTGTTTAAAAGCTCCGTGCCCGTGCCGAAGGTGCTGCGGATGCCGGGAACGGCGGGGCGCTGGTGCAGCGCGAGCGCGGCGGGAACGTACAAAAGCTCGTCCACCTGCGCCTTTGCCGCCTGCGTCATGCGCCGCCGCGTGTACGTCGAAAGCGCTTCCAGGTAGCGGCGCGAACCCTCCGCGTACAGCACGCCCAGCGCGAGCGAAGATTTGCCCGAACCCGATACGCCCGCGATGCCGACGATCTTGTTCAGCGGCACGTCTGCGTCGATGTTTTTTAAATTGTGTACCCGCGCGCCGCGGATCTCGATATGGTCTGCCATTTCGCCGTTTCCCCGTTTTTTCAATGTTTCGTTCAGTATACCACCCGCCCGCCGAAAATGCAACCGCTCCCGCGCCCCTATCGCCCGAACGTTCGGGCAACCGAGCACACAGCCCGCCCGCGCGGCGTACGGGCGCTCCTTTGCCGCCCGCCTTGTTCCCCCGCGCTTTTCCCGCCGAACGCAAAGGCGCCGCCGCAGAAGCGGCGGCGCCCCGTACCCGCCCGAAGGCGGAAAGCCCGTTCCCCGTAATAAAAACGATACACGCCCGCGCAGAACGCGGCATGCCCCGCACGGAACGGACGCCTATGCGCCCTTTTCCACTTTCGCGACGCGAACCGCATAGCTCGTGCCGTAGTCGTACGGCTGCACGGCGAGCTCGCCGCCCTGCAGCTGCGCCTTTTCGCCGCTGTCCAGCCAGTACGCCTTCCCCGCGACACGCGCGTCCACGCGCACCTGCTGTTCCGCCAGCCGCCGCTGCACGTTCGGGTCCGCCGCCATCACCACGTCTTTCACGACGATGTACCACGCCTTTTCGTCCTCGAGCACAAAGCCGCCCTCGCACGCGCAGTCCGACCCGCGCACGCCGTAGATGAAATTTTTGTTCGCGCGGATCCACTTCCCCACTTCGCCCAGAAGGCACTTGTCCGTGGGGTTGACGCTCCCGTCGCCGCGCAGCCCCGTGTTCAGCAGGTAGTTGCAGTTATACCTGCGGCAGTCCACGAGGTCGCCAAGAAATGTGCTGACGGGTTTGTAATTCACGTCGTTTTTCGCATAGCCCCAGTGGTCGTTCAGCACCTGGCACATCTCGCCCGCGATGGGCTTGTCTTTGATCCTGACCGCCGCGGGCCTTCCGCGCTCGAAGGTGACGCTGTCGATCTCATGGTGCCCCGTTTCGCCCAACGCGTTCAGCCCCGTGTTGTTCACGATCATCGCCTCGGGCTGGTACTTGCGGATGAGCGCGTACAGGCGGCTCTCCTGCCAGTCCGCGCCGGGCTTGTCCCACATGCCGTCGAACCAGAACCCGCCGATCTTGCCGTAGCGCGTGCACAAGATCTCGAGGCTCGCCGCGAGATAGTCGATGTACGCTTTGAAGTCCGTCTTATAGCTTTGCTCGTGCCAGTCCAGAAGGGTATGGTAGAAGAAGGGCACCAGCCCCTCCTCCCTGCACGCCGCAACGAACTCGGCGATAAGGTCGCGCCCCGCCGCCGAATGGGGCGCGTCGAAGGTGTTCAGCCCGCAGGTATCGTACAGCGAAAAGCCGTCGTGGTGGCGCGTGGTGAGCGTGATGTACTTTGCGCCCGCGCGCTTCGCGACGCGCGCAAGCGCCTGCGCCCAGCCCTTGCGCACCTTGAATTTTTCGGGCAGGCGCGCGTACGCTTCCGCGTCCGCATGCGGGTTGGAGGTGAGGTACCACTCCCCTTTTCCCAGCACACTGTACAGCCCGAAATGCACGAACAGCCCCATTCCGAGCCCCTCGAACCGCCTGATGTATTCGTATGCCATCTTTTTCCTCCTTTCGTTACGGATATCCCCGTTTTTTCTGTAAATACAGGCTACTCCCCGTACCGATCCAAAAACCAGCAGGCGACCGCCGCCCAGCCGTGGCAGAGGCTGCCCGCATCCCCGAAATCCGCTTCGCCCTGCTCGGTCTCCCAATAGGACGTAGCGCCTGAAAACAACATCCCGCCGAACACGCGGCAGATCTCGCCGAGGCAAAACGCCTTGTCCCCGTCCGCCTTCATGATCGCTTCGTATTTCGCCTGGAACGCCGCAGGCGTACACGGCACGCACCGCTTTGCCTGCTTCAATTCGCTGCCGAGCCCCGCCAGCCGCTCTGCGGGAACGGTACCCGTCAGGATCGCCGCCGCCTGCATGAGGACATGATGCCCCGCGCGCTTTCCGCCGCGCAGGAACGTCGCATACAGCCCGCTCTCCTCCTCGTAGTACCTTTCAAGCGCGGCAGCCAGCTCTGCCGCATACGTTTCCATCCCTTCCGCCTGCGCAAGTCTCCCTTCTCTGCGTTCGAGCACAGCCAGCCTTGCGACCGCGCATTGCAGCAGCGCTGTGAGCAGCCCGTCCGCATACGGTGCAAGCGTCTCCGTACGGAAGGCCTGCCCGCCGCTTAACCCGTCGCTCCATTCATGGAAATTCCAGAAGCGCGGCTCTGTAAAAGCGTTAACGCCGTTCCGATCCGTCCGCATGCGGAACGGCTCCAGCATGCGCTCCGCATAGGGAAGCATTTCGCGCACAAATGCGGCGTCATACGCCGCTTCCGCATTTTCGCAGAGGGCGAACATCCACCAGACGCTGAACGAAGGGATGCACACAGCCGAACGCGCGGGCGCGCAGAGCGCGACCAACCCGTCCTCCTGCACGGAATACGCCATCAGGCGGAGCGAGGCGCGCGGCAGCGCGTATTCACGGAAAGCGCCGTACCCGTACAGCATCTGGTTGCGTGAATCCATGCCGTACAGCCCCTGTTCCCGCCACGGGCAGTCTTCGTAATGTTCGTGCGCGCATAATTGCAGCGTACGCACGCCCGCCGCATAGACCGCGCCGAGAAGCCTGTCGTCAAAATGTTTCGGAACGGGTTTGAAAGGATACAGCGACCCGCGCAGGCTCAGCCGCGTGACGGTGACTTCGCCGCCTTCGACGAACAGGCAAAGATACCTGCCTCCCAGGCGGTGCAGATAATCGTCCAACACGTTTTCGCCCGCCCTGAGGCGGAGCGGTATCGCAAAATTTCTCCCGCCGACAAAGGAACGCACGCGAAGATCCGCCAGATGTTCGCCCCAGACGATAGCCGCCCGTACGGCACGCGGCACGCTGACCGAAAGCGAAAGATGCCCCGCCGTTTCCCGCAAAAGGTCGGCAAGCACATACACCCCGTCGCCCCCTTCTCCGACAAAGCGGACGGGTTCGGGGAGCGCAGCGAACAGCAAGCGGTCCTTCCCCGTCATCTCCGCAAAAGAACGGGCGGAAAGCCATGCCCGCTGCGCCTGCTCCGCCACCGTTTCCCCGTCTCCGCGGCGAAAGATCCCCTGCGCGCAGACGACGGCGGGGACGGGCTCGCCGACCGTGCAGGGCGGCACGGGCCGCGGCTCCTCACGAAAGGCGTTTTCCGCGATTTCGCAGGGCTGCCACGCATCACCCTCACGGCAAAAATCGTACCCCCAGCTATACCCGAGCTGCGGAGTGATGACGTCGCCGACGGTATACCCCTCCGCCGCGCGGCAGAGGGTCGCTTCCCCCGACGAGACTACGAGCTGCCCGCCCGCATACACTTCAAACGCAACGCCCGCCTCCATGGTGCGCGCTACGGAAAAATCCGCATCGGCATGATACGCAACGATACGCAGCATATTGGCGCCGCGGTGCACGAATGCGGTCAACGATACGGAATCCACCGCTTTGTGCGCGGGAACGTCCGTATACTGTCCGCAGCAGACGAGCCGCCCGTTCACCCAGGCGGCATACTGCCTGTCCGCACCGATCTTCAGTTCCGCATCTTCCGTCTCGACGGAAAACTCGGAACGGAATTCCGCATACCCCGTTTCTTTTCCGTTTTTTAACCAGATCCATTTCATACGGCTTATTCTGCGAAAAAAGTTCTTCTTCCGCCCCTTTTCATCCGCCCGGCACACAGGCGCTCGGTTTCCTTCCGCGCGGACGGACGCCGCCGCTTCGGGGAACGTTCCCATTATACAGCCTTTCCTTCCGTTTTGCAAGATTTTTGCCCGCTTTGCTCCTTTGTTTTTTCAACGGGCGCGGGATGCCGACCCCAGGGGCGCATGCGGCTTACAGACGCGGGCATGTACCCGCATGGGCTCATGCGGCTTGACGATGCCCTTCCCTTGTGCTATAATAAACCGCAATAAAAGCACCGCAAGGGAGTGAGCTCATGAAACTGATCCATGCCGCGGACATCCACCTCGGCTCGAAAATGGATTCGCGGTTCCCCGCAGAGATCGCCGCAAAGCGGAAAGAGGAACTGCGGAACACCTTTCTCCGCATGGCGGACTACGCCGCCGCGAACGGCGTTGCCGCCGTACTGCTCGCGGGGGACGTGTTCGACTCAGACATGCCCTTCAAAAAGGACAAGGACTTTTTTTACAGCGTAGTGAAGAACCACCCCGCCGTGGACTTTTTATACCTGCGCGGCAACCACGACTGCGGCGGCGGGTACGAGGGCGAACCGCTGCCAAACCTGAAAACGTTTGCAAATACCTGGACGTTTTACACCTACGGGAAAGTCGTGATCGGCGGCATCGAAACGGACGGCGAAAACGCCTCCTCGCTGTATTCCACCCTCGCCTTAGACAAGGACGCCTGCAACATCGTGCTGCTGCACGGGCAGATCGCCGACAATACGGGCAAAGACAAGGTCTGCCTGAAAAAGCTGCGCGGCAGGAACATCGACTACCTCGCCTTAGGGCATGTGCACAAGCCGCAGGCGGGCAGGCTGGACGAGCGGGGCGAATACGCCTACTGCGGCTGCTTAGAGGGGCGTGGCTTCGACGAGCCGGGGCAGCACGGGTTCATGCTGCTCGAGATCGGCGATACGCTCACCCGCACTTTCGTGCCCTTTGCCGAGCGCGAGATCGTGGAGACGGACGCGGACATCACGGGCAAGGCGGACGCCTACGCCGCGGGCGTCGCCGTGCGGCGGGAAGTTGCCTTCGACAGGCGCAACCTGTACCGCGTAAACCTCGTCGGCGAAGTCGCGTTCGACACCGAATCGATGGCGGCGGACGTGCAGAAATACCTTTCAAACGAATGCTTTTACATAAGCGTCAAGGACCGTACGCGCAGGGCGCTGGACATTGCGGCGTATGAAAAGGACGTTTCGCTCAAAGGCGAGTTCGTGCGCGCGGTGTACGCCGCCGGGGACTGCACGGAGGAGGAAAAACAGCAGATCCTCCGCTGCGGGCTGCGCGCGCTGCGCGGGGAGGAATTCGACCTGTGAAACTGCTCTCCTGTTACATTGAAAATTTCGGCAAGATCCGCGGCGAAAGCCTCACCTTCCGCGACGGGCTGACGAGCGTATGCGAAAAGAACGGCTACGGCAAGACCACCCTCGCCGCCTTTTTCAAGGCCATGTTCTACGGCATGGACTCCTCGTTCGCAATGAGCAAATTCAACGACCGCGCGCACTACTGCCCCTTCGGCGGCGGCGTGTTCGGCGGGAACGTCGTGTTCCTCTACCGCGGAAAGACGTATAAGATCGAACGCACCTTCGACAAGGCGAGCAAGACCAAAGACACGCTCACCGTGTACCGCGACGGCGTGCCCTGCACCGAGCTTGCCGACCCCGTCGGCGAAGCGATCTTCGGCATCGATAAAGCGTCCTTCGAGCGGACGGTGTTCATCACCGCAGGCGAGGTCGCCCTCTCCTCCACGGACAGCATCAACACGAAGCTGAACAACTTCCTCGAAGGAAGCGACGACGACACCAACCTGCGCGCGGCGACCGAGCGGCTGGACAAGCAGATCAAAACGTACAAAAAACAGAAGCTCTCCGCAGGGCTGATCCAGGACGAAACGGCGCGCGGCAACGAACTGAAAGAGCGCATCGCCAACTGTACGGCGATACGGAACGGGCTGCCCGCCAAATATGAGCGGCTCCGCGCCTATGAGCGGGAGATCAAAGAGCGGACGGACGCCGTGACCGCCGCACAGAACGAAAACGTGGTGCGCGCGAACTGGGAGCACTACGACAAACAGCGCGCCGAGATCGCGGAGAGCGAGCGGCGCATCGCGGCGATACAGGCCGCCTACCCGTTCGGCATCCCGCCCGAGGAGGAGACGGAGCAGGCGGCGGCATACGCCGCCGCGCTCGAACGGGAGCGCGCGCTCGCGCAGAAAAAGATCTTCACCGAAGAGGACGCGGCAAAATACGCCGCCCTGCGCGAAAAATTTTCGGCGGGCGTGCCCGCCGAAGAGACGCTCACCGACGCGCAGGAAGCGATCGGACGGGTGCAGGCGCTCCGTGCGGAGGCCGCCGCCCTGCGCGCGCGGCAGGACACGGAAAAGGACGCGGCGCTGCGGCACCGCTTTTCCGCACACGCGCCGACCGAACAGGACCGCGCAAAGCTGGAGGAGGCGTGCAGGCGGTATAAAATAACGGACAGCGCGTACGAACAGGCGCCCGACTACCTTACCGCCGCCGCACCCGCGCCCGCGGCTCCGCCCAAAAAAGCGGCGCTCATCGCCGCCGTCATCGCCGCCGTGCTGCTCGTTGCGGGCGTCGCGCTGCTGTTCGTGCAGCTCATCGCGGGCATCGTGCTTCTGGCGCTCGGCGCGGTCGGGCTGCTGGCGGACGGGTTCCTCTACCTGAACAAAAAATCGGGCAGCCGCGCGCAGGCGGGCGCAATGCAGACGGAGAACCCCGAAAAGACCGCCATCCGCGCCGAGCGGGAGCGCATCGCCTCGGAGATCGGCGCGCAGGTCATGCCGTACGGCTATTCGCTGCAAAACGGCGCGCTCTATGCCGCCGCGGCGTTCCTCGAAGACTGCAAAGAGTACGCCGGACTGCAAAAAAAGGACGAAGAACGCGCCGCCGCCCTGGCGCAGAAAGAGGAACGCGCTGCCGCGATGCAAAAAAAGCTGGACGCCTTTTTCGGCGGGTACGGCGTGTACGCCGACAACGACATCCGCCGCCTGGCGCAGCTGCGGACGGACATCTCCGACTTCCGCGCCCTGCAAAAGCGCAGGGAGGATTCGGACGCCGCGGAGCGCTCGAACCGCGACGCCATGGAACGGGCGCGCGGCGCGCTCCTCGCCTACTGCCGCACCTACCATATCGCGGAGGAGGGCATCGCGCAGCGGCTCAAAACCGTCCTTGCGGACGGGCGGGCGCTGGCGGACGAAACGAAGGCGCTGCAAAAAAAGAGGGCGGACGCCGCCGCCTTCCGCGAGAGCAAGCACCTGACCGACCGCCCCGCGGGCGAAGCGGCGGACCTTGCCGAGATGAACGGGATGCTGAACCGTTTGCAGGATGAAAAGAACAGGCTTTCGCAGCAGATCGCCGAGGACGAGCGCGACGCGGAACGGGGCGACGCCCTGCAAAACGAGCTGGCGGAGAGCGAAGAGCGGCTGGCGGAGTATAAGCGCCGCTATTCCGTGCTCGTAAAGACGAAGGAATTTTTGGAACTTGCGGACTTCCGCCTGAAAGAGAAATACGTCCGCCCCATCCGCGAGTCCTTCCTCTCCTATTCCGCGCTCCTTGAGCGGGCGCTGGGCGAAACGATCGTGATAGACGCAAACTTCAACGTGCGTTTCGAGCACGGCGGCATCGAACGGAGCGAAGAGCACCTGAGCGCGGGGCAGCGGAGCATCTGCGCGCTGTGCTTCCGCCTCGCCCTCATCGACAACATGTACGCGGAGGAAAAACCCTTCCTCATCCTCGACGACCCCTTTGTGAACCTCGACGGCGAGCATCTGCAAAAGGTGAAGGCGCTGCTTGCGGAACTCGCAAAAAATATGCAGATCGTGTACTTTTCCTGCCACGAAAGCCGAATGATGTGACCGCGCAAGGCGGACAGGCCGCGCAAAGCGGCACGCCGCGGCAGCAGGCAATGCCCGCGCCGCCGTAAAACAGACAATAAAAAAAGCAGCAGAGTAAGCTCTGCCGCTTTTTTTATGCCGCCGCTCAGGTGCGGAGCAGGATCTTTTCCGCGCCGAAAGGAACGGAGTGGTATTCCGCCGTGTAGTCGGCGGGGTCGCCCCCGTCCCAAAGCCCGCGGAACTCGAAATTGTACGGGCTGACGGACATCGGCTCGGGGATCGCAAAATGGTGCGGGCCGAACAGGTTGCGCAGGCTCGAACGCAGCACGATCTTCACGGCGTTCTTCCCCTTGCGCAGGATGGGCGCGATGTCCTTTTTCGTATCCAGCACGAGCGCCGCGTGTCCGCCGTCCGTGTACACGTCCGCCGTCATGAACCTGCCGCAGATCTCCAGCACGGCGGGGCCGCTCCCGCCGTAGGAAAGCTCCCCTTCCAGCGTGAGTTCGCCTTTAAAGAAGGGGTACCCGCACGCGTACAGCCGCTCCGTTACGGGCGGCAGCGCGCGCCGCTTTGCGAGCGCAAAGCCCTCCCCGACGGTAAAATCGCCCTTCAGATAGGCGGGTTCGATCGACGTATCGTAATACAGGCAGTTGCGCAGGCTCTCCGTGGCGAGCGGGTCGAAGAGCGCGAAATGCACGCCCTCGTGCTGGCGGAACGCAAACGAATACTCGAACACGTTCTCCCCTTTCTGCACGAGCGCGCCGATGGGCGCCTCGGCAAAGTTCACGTCGAACGCGCTCTGCGCAAAGGAGACGGGCGCGCCGTTCACCGCCGCGGCAGAGAGCGCCGCCTTTTCCATGACGAGGGTGAGCGGCATCGGCTCGGCGAGGGTAAAGGTCTGCCGCACCCGCACCGTGCCCTTGTAGTCCTCGCGCAGCAGCTCTTCGAACAGCGCCGTGATCGGGCGGCGCGCGCCGAACGCCCCGCCCTCCCGCGCGATCTGCGCGTAGTCCAGCACGAGGAAATTTTCGGTCATGCCCGCCACGCGGAACGCGGCGGTCACGTCGGCAGCGCTCTCCCGCACGGGTACGGGGCTGCTCTCCGCGCGCAGCAGGATCGCGCTCTCCGCCCCGCCGAGCACGATCCCGTCCCCCGCGAGCGGGCGCTCCTCCAACGTTTCGAGGTCGAGCGCGACGTACTTCTCCCCCGCGCCTTCGATGCGGACGCGGCTCTTTTCCGTGCGCGAAAGGTTTTTGACGAACAGGAATTCGCCGCCCATCCCGCGCCGCGCCGTGAGCACGCTGTTCCCGTCCTCGCACGAAAAGCCGTACCGCGCGGAGGCGCAGATCTCTTCGAGCGTCGTGTTCGCGGGCAGGGAAACGTCCTGCTTTTTCCCGTCGATGTAACCGATCTTCCCGAGCACGCACAGCCTGCCGCCGAACGTTTGCAGCAGCGCGCAGGTGTTCGCCGTCAGCGTGCGCATGGGCGGCACGATGACGGTATCGTAGCGGCAGCCGCTCAGCCGCAGGCAGCCCCCTTCCGCGCCGCCGCGGCGCGCAAGCAGCCGTTCGTCGAGGAAATGATAGGTGACCCCGTGGCGGCGCAGCGTGCAAAGCAGGTCGCCGAACGCGTCCTCCGCCTCTTTCACGCTCTCGTAATCTTTCTCGCGCAGGTAATCCAGCCAGATGCCGCGGATGGGGTGGATGATGCCGACCTCGTACTCGTCCTGCGTTTCCGCCACGATGCACCCGAGCCGCGCGAAATAGTCGTTGAAGGCGCGGAACCCTTCAAACCAGTTCCCCTGCGGCGAAAAGACGGGCGGATGGTCGGTCTTTCCCCGCCCCGCGAGCGAATACGGGTACAGGTGCTGGCACATCTTGTTCACGCCGTTGAAGTACTGGTACTCCGCGATGCTCTTCAGTTCCTTGGGCGTCACGTCGTACCCCGCGCAGCCGAACGTTTCGGTCAGCACGAACTTTTTGCCGAGCTGCGCCGCCGCGCTGCCCACCTGCCGCGGCGAAAGCTCGGTGCCGCAGTCCCGCCCCAGCCAGTCGATGCCGGGGATATGCTCGAACTCGTACGACGGCATGACCGCCGCGCCGCATGCCCCGTCAGTTTGCAGCCGTGCGCTTCGCACCAGTCGTACAGTTTTTTATAGAAGTTCTCCGTATACAGCCTGTTGAGCGTATCGAAGTACTTTTCGCGGAAGGCATAGCCGCCCTCGCCCTGCACGAACAGCCAGATGAGCCCGTCGCGGATGTCCTCGCCGTCCTTGGCGAATTCCGCCTCCGCCACGGGCGTGTAGGGCGTGCCCCAGCGGTAATACTGCGGCTCGTCCGTGAAAAAGCCCGCAAGCTCCTTCCCGAACCGCTCCTTGAACCGCGCGTAATATTTTTCGTGCGTTTCGGCGATGAACGCGTCCACCACGGCGGGGTCGAGGATATCGGTGTTCGCGGGGCTGACGCGCAGGTACACGTTGTGATACTCCGTCTCGCCCGCCTGCTCCCCTTCGACGCGGACGAATCCCCCGCCGCGGCGCACGAACACGGCGAACGCCGCAGGATCGAACGCGCCTTCCGCGTATTCGAGGTAGCGCGCGCGGAACGCCTCGTTTTCCAGAAGTTTTCCGCCCACGAACCCGCTCGGCCAGCCGTTTTCGTCGTACACCCACGCCTCCATGCCGAGCGCCTTCGCCTTGTCGAGGCAGGCCTCGATGCACGAGAACCACTTTTCGCCGAGGTATTCCTCCTTCAGCCCCGTCCGCGCGTGCATGATGAACCCGCCGATGCCCGCCGCCTTCATGTCGTCGATCTGGCGGCACAGCTCCGCCTCGTCCAGGCTGTTGTTCCACGACCAGAACGGGATGCTCCTGTACGCCTCTAAATCGCCCGAAAGGGCTTGTTTCCATTCTCTGTTCATTTGTCTTTCCCCTGTAAGCCTTTCCGCCCCGTTCCGCAGAACGGTGCGCCTCTACTGTACCATTTTCCGCCCCGAAAGGCAAGCGTTCGGGGGATAAAAACACCGCTGTGTTTCCGTTTTCTCAAACAAAAAACGGCGCCGCCGCGGCGCCGCCTGCGGGCAGCCCCGCGCAAACACGCAGTCAGACCTGCGCGAATATCCGGTCCGATCTGTACGAACACATGGTCAGACCTGCGCGAATATCCGGTCCGATCTGTACGAACACACGGTCAGACCTGCGCGAACACTTCGCCGATCTTTCCGTCGATAAAGAACACGCCGCGCATGTCCTTGTCGGGCGCGCCCTTATTGATGACGACGAGGTTGTCGCCGCGGAAAAAATCGATCAGCCCCGCCGCGGGGTATACGTTCAGCGACGTGCCGCCGATGATGAGCGTATCCGCCGCGCGGATCGCCTCTACCGCGCCGCTGAGAACGCGCTCGTCCAGCGGCTCTTCGTACAGCACCACGTCCGGCTTGATGAAGCCGCCGCAGGGGCAGTGCGGCACGCCGCTCCCCTTTGCGATGCGCTGCACGGGGTATGCCATGCCGCACTTCGTGCAGAAGTTGCGCCAGATGCTGCCGTGCAGTTCGTACACGACGCGGCTGCCCGCCTTCTGGTGCAGCCCGTCGATGTTCTGCGTGACGACGGCGGCGAGCCTGCCCTCGCGCTCCCACTGCGCGAGTTTTTTGTGCGCCGCGTTGGGCTGCGCGTCCAGGCACAGCATTTTATCGCGGTAGAACGCGTAAAACTCTTCGGTGTGCCCTTCAAAAAAACTGTGCGAAAGGATGCGCTCGGGCGGGTACTTGTACTTCTGGCGGTACAGCCCGTCCTCCGAGCGGAAATCGGGGATGCCGCTCTCCGTGCTCACGCCCGCGCCGCCGAAAAACACCCCGCGCCGCGTGTGCTGCAAGATCTTCCGCAGGTTGACGATCGCCTCGTTCTCCATTGTATTCCTCCCCGCGCAAAGCGCCGAAAGTCAAAACCACCAGTGAACTGGTGGTTTGCACAGACCCTAAAAGGGTAAACTACCAGCCAACCCGTTAACGGGTATCGCTTTTGCTATAGCGTCCTATCGCACGGCGCACCTGTAAAACAGGTTCCTCTTACTATAAAGGGGCAAAATCGCATTAGCAATATGGTAAACTTCTATAATTATAAAATTTGCTAAAGCATTTTTTTATCTTCCCCCAGTAAAACTGGGGGTTTATTCATGCTAAAGCGCCAAAGACCGCGGGCGGCGGAAAACTTCCGCCGCCCGCAGAACAAATTACTCCTGCACGCCTTCGTTCAGCTTTTCGAGCAGTTCGTCCAGGTCCTTGCCGTGCGCGTTGACCGCTTCCGCAATCGTCTCGCCGTGCGCCAGCGCACAGCCGAGGCAGTGCATCCCATAGGACATCAGCACAGACGCCGCGTCGGGGTTGTACTTCAGGCAATCGGCAATGAGCGTATCCGCCGTGATCTTAGCCATAACTTTACACCTCTTCTCCGTATTTTATACGGGCAGACCCTGCGGCGCGCCGAAACGCACTGCCGCCGCCCGCTCCGTATTCAGTATTATACCATCCGCACGGGAAAAATACAACCGCTTTGCGCCTTGCCCGCAAGAAAAAATACCTCCGAACAAGGCGCAATTTACGATCTGCCGCCCGCCGGCAGCGCCGCCTGCGCTGCAAAGCCGCCCCCTCCCCCCCCCGTTGCGCACAGAGTGTGCATAACTCGTGTGCACAACCGCCGCTTTGTGGGGAAAACGCATTTTCTGCAAAAACATCGGAAAAGTTATCCACAATTTATGCACACTCATCCACAAAACCCTTTTATTTCGACAAAAACCGCTCTTTTTTTATCGATACAGAAAAGAAGTTAAGAAAATTTATCAACAAAAATACAAACATCTGTTCTTAACGGAAGCAGGCGCAGCGCGTTCCCCCGCCCGCAGGCGGCGAACGGAGGCGGCGTATTTGCCGCCCGACGCTTTTGCCTGCCGCAGCGGCGCACGGGACCGAGGAGCGGCGGCATGAAAAAAATATACGCACACGGCGAAAATCCATTGACAAATTTTAAAAATCTGCTATACTATTGGGGTATGCGGCAAAACCGACCGCAAATGCGCCCTTAGCTCAATTGGATAGAGCGTTGGTCTACGGAACCAAAGGTTAG
>ERZ1643247.1134-NODE-1134-length-26578-cov-113.374995_pt1 | contig 26578 bp, 25 predicted proteins | sample MGYA00579264_ERZ1643247 | MGnify/ENA primary metagenome ERZ1643247 (study PRJEB29033, sample SAMEA4952262) | chicken gut metagenome | biome: Broiler Chicken; feature: Gastrointestinal Tract; material: Caecum | place: Ireland | collected 2018 | study: Broiler... | reverse complement strand
ATCTCTGTGTTTGGTCACACGAAAAGCGTTCTTTTTTAACTTCTTTGTATTTACATCAACATGCATCATTCCAACCTCCTTAATCCAGCAGTTTTTTGCCTTCGGTATAATTAAATACCGGGCCGTCCAGACAAATATAGGTGTCTCCCATACGGCAGTGGCCGCATTTGCCCAGACCGCAGCACATTTTCCGCTCCTGGGAGATCCAGATCTGATGGTCTTCAATATCCAGTTTCTTAAATTCCGCTACAGCGAATTTCATCATTACGGGAGGGCCTACTACGATGACAGCCGCATTTTCCTTATTTTCAAAAGTAATATCCGGGATATATTTTGTCACCAGTCCCACGTTCCAACCAGGCTCTTCGGCTGCGTCTACGGTAATGGTGAGATTCATTTTCTGATCTTCCCATCTTTTGATGTCTTCTTTAAAAAGCACATCTTCGGGAGATTTGAATCCTGCAATGACTGTAAGGGATCTTACTTCCTCCGGATGATTTCCGAAATAGTCGATCACGCCTTTTACGGGAGATACACCTGTTCCTCCGGCAACGATGATCAGTTCCTTTTCTCGATAATTTTCCGGGAGAAAGCCGTTGCCGTAAGGCCCCCTCATAAAGAGGCTTTTTCCTTCCTGGTTTTCAAAGATTTCGTTGGTTACTTTTCCTACTTTACGGATGGTCAGATCCACATAGTCCGGGCCGATGCCGCTGACAGAGATGGGAGCCTCCCCGTATTTAGGAACAGAGACTTCAAAGAACTGCCCTGGCTTAACCTCTCCGACATAGTGCATGCGGAAGGTGTATTCAATATCTGTGTGACGGATGACTTTCTGTATCCGGGACAAAAAAGGCATATATGGGTTATTCATGGACCTTCCCTCCAATCTCTGATAATTTATTCAAACATCCTATATAGGAAATATATTCCGGACAGACGTTCTCACATCTGCCGCAGCCTACGCACATAGGATAACCGAAGCGGTTTTTATAGTTCTGGATCTTATGGAGCACTTTAAAACGCATACGCTCTCCCTGATCTTTGCGGAAGCTGATGCCTCCGGCAATATCGCTGTATCCGTCTACCTGGCAGGAAGCCCAGACTCTCCGCCGCTCACCTGCATTTTCATTATCCCGGTAAAAGATATCCTGCATGGTAAAGCAGGTGCAGGTAGGACAGACAAAGTTGCACCGTCCGCAGCCGATACATCTGCCGCTGTATTCTTTCCATACTTCATGGGAGGAAATATTTTCCGGGAGAGTTTCCGGGATGGGAACAGTTTCTTCATTTTCTTTTACATACTGGATGTCCTGATTGTCCTGGGGAACTGATATACCTTCTGCATAGGAAGAAAGAACTTCATCTTTCAGTTCCAGGTAAAGACCTTCTTCGGCAGGGTGGGCGTAGCCGTCATAGTTTTCTGCCTGGTTGGTACCCATGGAGACACAGAAGCAGGATTTAAAGGACTGGTTGCAGCCCATTAAGATAAATTTGGCGTTTTTCCGGATATTTTTGTAGTAGAAATCTTCCGGTCCGTTATGAAGATAGATATCATCCAGACGCTTTAAAGCATTCAGATCACAGGATCTCAGGAAAATCAGTCTTTTTTTCTTCTCTTCGGGGATTTTTACGCTGTTTTCTGTAAAATACATAATGGTATCAGAAATGGGCAGCAGCGTTTCCTTAAAGCTGTAATCGGATTTTTCATCCCAGACAATTTCATCAAAAGACTCAATAATACCGTAGCGGACAATATCTGTATCAGAATAACATCCGGTGCCGGCATAAAGCCTGGGAGCAAATATATCATAGTCTTTTTTCAGATTTTTCAGAAGCTCGGATAAGGCTTCTTTATTCCAAAGATTTCCCATAAACACACTCCTTTACATTTTATAAAATTCGGCCAGACCATCGGGATTGGGAAGGATAAAATGGCGGTCCCGGTAGACCAGCAGTCCTCTGGCCGCCAGACTTTTGCAGGCTCTGGAAACATTTTCCCTTGGTACGCCTACAAAATCAGCCATTAGCGTCATGGTAAAAGGCAGGTAGATATAGACCCCTTCTTCCCGCCGCTCTCCAAAGTCTCTCCCTAATTTCCACAGTTTTGCCGCAATCTTCCGCTCAGTGACCATGCTGCCAGAGGTATTCTTCAACTGATGGGCCAGACGCCAGAGATACCGTTCATATTCATCCAGTACTGCCTGGGTAAGAGAAAAGTTTTCCTGCATAAATTCCAGAAAATTCTTTTTAGGGATTTTCAGCACAAGGACTTGAGTAACTGACTCACAGGAAAGAGACAGGGAACGGGAACTGTTTATATCATGGTTCAGAAGATGCCCTTTCCCCAGAAAGAACAGGATTTTCCGATGACCATGTTTAGTAAGATTATAGACAGCCACTTCTCCTGAAAGGAGAATCAGCACATTTTGAATATTTTCACCACTGGAAAACAGCAGGCTTTTTTTAGATGCGTTCTGGATGCGTCCGGTATTTAAAAGAGTCTGGATAAGTTCCAGGGGCAGCCGGTGAAAAAATTTCAGGGCCTTCAGCTGGCCGGCAGATATAGTTTCCATAACTTCCTCCTAATGGAAATAGATTCCTAGTGTCAGTATAGCACAGAAAAGATCCGGTGTCTGTGACGTACGTCACAGTAGGCTTTGCATACCGGGAGATAAATCAAGATAGACAAATCCTCTCAAAATGGATTATACTGTAAGAACAGATGATAATATCTGATTTGACAAATGGAGTATTGACAGAAAGGAAGTTTGTTATGGGAGAGCAGTTGACCCAAAGCGATGTGAAAAAGATCCAGGAGGAGATCGATTACCGGAAGCTGGTGGTAAGAAAAGAAGCCATTGAGGCGGTCAAAGAAGCCAGAGCCCAGGGAGATCTCAGCGAGAATTTTGAGTACTATGCGGCAAAGAGAGATAAGAATAAAAATGAGAGCAGGATCCGTTATCTGGAGAGAATGCTGAAGAACGCCACCATTGTTTCAGATACTTCCAAAACAGGTGAGGCAGGTATGAATAATTTTGTGGAAGTTTATTTTGAAGATGATGACGAGACAGAGCGGTATAAACTGGTAACATCCATCAGAGGAAATTCTCTCGATAATAAGATCAGCATTGAATCTCCTCTTGGAAAGGCCATACTGGGCCACAGGGCAGGAGACAGGGTCTATGTAAAGATCAATGACAATGCAGGTTATTATATTCAGATTAAAAAAATAGAAGATACCACAGATGATGAGGCAGATGCTATCCGGAGCTTTTAGCGCAGATACAGAAGAGCGAGAAAAGACTCCCTGGCTGGACAGGGAAGAACTGTGGCTGAGGTGAAGAAATGATTTACTGTGTGGAAGATGAAAGAAATATCAGGGAGCTTCTGGTTTATACTCTGAGCGGCAGCGGCTATGAGGCAAAAGGAGTGGCCAACGGCAAAGAACTGAAAAAAGCTTTAAAAGAGGAAATACCGGATCTGATATTGCTGGATATCATGCTTCCCGGCGAAGATGGATATGCGGTTCTGGAATATCTGAAAGGAAGGCCGGATACCCAGGATATTCCTGTGATCATGGTCACTGCAAAAGAGGCGGAATATGATAAAGTCCGGGGGCTGGAAGGAGGCGCTGATGATTTTATCACGAAACCTTTCGGCATGATGGAATTTTTGGCCAGGGTCAAGGCAGTCCTGCGTAGAACGAAAAAGCAGGAACAGCCAAAAGAATATCATTATAAAGGCCTGACGGTAGATATGAAAAGCCGTAAAGTCCGGGAAAATGGAAGATGTGTAGATCTTACTCTGAAAGAATTTGAACTGCTGCGGTATCTGCTGGAAAACCAGGGAACGGTTCTCAGCAGGGAAAAGATCCTGGAGAAGATCTGGGGATATGAGATCTATGGAGAAACAAGAACGGTAGATGTCCATATCCGAACTCTCCGGCAGAAGCTTGGAGAGGCGGGAAGTATGATCGAAACTGTCCGCGGGGTAGGATACCGTATAGGAGAAGAAACATGAGACAGAGGATCATGAGCCATGTAACCGTACTTGTAGTATTGTCTGTGCTCCTTACTTATCTGGCAGCCAGTTTGGTCCTGTATCATAAATACAGAGGAGACATGCAGGCAGATGTGATCAAGGAAGCGGAATATATCCGGTATGCCCTGGAAAATGTGGGAGAAGAATATCTGGCAAAGGATCTGGGGCAGCTGACGACCAGCCGGATCACCGTGCTTAATTCCCAGGGGGAGAAAGTCTATGATTCAAACCCGGGGGAAGATCAGGAAAACTATGGAGAGATGGAGGAGATACAGGAGGCACAGGACCAGGGAACCGGCCAGGCTCTGCGTTTTTCCGGAATGCTTTCTCATCAGACCTTTTATTATGCGGTCCGGCTGGAAAACGGAGATATCCTCCGGGTAGGGAAGACAGGGGACAGTATTTTCCGTACTATGGTTTCCAGCTTTCCTCTTTTAGGACTGATCATGGTGCTGATCCTGACTCTGGGTTTTCTTTACATGAATTACCAGACCAAAAAGCTTATTGAACCGATTAATTGTCTTGACCTGGAGAAGCCGCTGAAGAATGTGGTCTATGAGGAACTGCGGCCGCTGTTGAAACGGGTGGATCAGCAGAACCGGCAGATCGCCAGTCATGTGGAAGAACTGAAACAGGCGGAAGAAGTAAGAAAAGAGTTTTCTGCTAATGTATCCCATGAGCTGAAGACTCCTCTTATGTCTATCTCCGGCTATGCGGAGATCATGAAAAACGGTATGGTCCGTCAGGAAGATGTACCGGAATTTGCTGCCAGGATCTATGATGAGGCGGCCAGACTTATCAGTCTGGTCCAGGATATTATTGAACTGTCCAAGCTGGATGAAAAGGAGGGAGAGCTGCCTCTGGAGATGGTAGATCTGTATGAACTGGTTCAGGACGTATGCAGAAATCTGGCTCTGCCCGCCGGCAAAAAAAATATTTCTGTCAAAGCAGAAGGCAGTCCGGCAAAGATCCGGGGTGTCCGCCATGTGTTATATGAAATGTTTTATAACCTGGTAGATAACGCTGTGAAATATAACCGGGAAGGCGGCTGGATAAAAGTTTCTCTTGATCCTGGCGAAAACGGCCCTGTCTTTACTGTGGAAGATAACGGCATTGGCATTGCCAGAGAGGAACAGGACAGGATCTTTGAACGTTTTTACCGGGTGGACAAAAGCCATTCCAGAAAAACGGGAGGAACCGGCCTGGGGCTTTCCATTGTCAAGCACGGAGCGGCGCTCCATCAGGCAGAGATCCGTCTGGAAAGCCGGTTGGGAGAAGGGACAAAGATACGGATATTTTTTAAAGAACCAGAGAAGAATCCCGAAGGATGAGAATGATACAGGCAGTTCATGCTGCAAAGATACAGAAGCGCGAACAGATACAGGAGAGAGGAGCGGATCTATGGCATATATAGAGTTTCAGCATGTGAAAAAATTTTACGGAAAGAAAAATGAAGCGGTGATCAAGGCGCTGGATGACACTAATTTTACAGTGGAAGAAGGAGAACTGGCGGTGATCCTGGGAGCCTCCGGCGCAGGAAAGACCACAGCCCTTAATATTCTCGGAGGGATGGACCAGGCTACCCAGGGAGAAGTGATCGTAGCAGGAAAACATCTGAACAAATTCTCTGAGAAGGAACTGGTGAAATACCGGAGAAATGATGTGGGATTTGTATTTCAGTTTTACAATCTGGTGCCTAACCTTACCGCTCTGGAAAACGTAGAACTGGCGGTACAGATCTGCAAGGACTATCTGAATCCGGAAGATGTGCTGAAAAAGGTGGGACTGGAGGACAGGATGAAAAATTTTCCGGCCCAGCTTTCCGGAGGAGAGCAGCAGAGGGTCGCCATTGCAAGGGCCATAGCCAAGAATCCTAAATTGTTATTATGTGACGAACCGACGGGTGCTTTGGACTATAACACAGGCAAACAGATCCTTCAGCTTCTCCAGGATACCTGCCGGAAAGAACATATGACAGTGATCATTATCACCCATAATTCGGCTCTGGCTCCTATGGCAGACCGGATCATCCGTTTTAAAAGCGGAAAGGTTACAGATATTACATTAAATGAAAATCCAACCCCGATCTCCGAGATCGAGTGGTAGGAAGAAAAGAGGGCACAGAGATATGGATATCAGAACAGAAGTAAAGAAAATGAAGGCAGACAGCCCCATTATGGCGGCTTTGTCTCTGGAAACCAGAAACCGGGCCCTGGAGGCTGCCGCCAAAGTTTTGGTGGAGAAGAAGGAAATAATCTTCCAGGCAAATAAAGAAGACATGGAAGCCGCAGAAAAAGCAGGTCTGGGCCAGGCCGTGCTAAAGAGGCTGAAATTCGATGAACATAAGCTGGAGGATGTGATCAAGGGTATTGAGAACCTGATTCGCCTGCCGGATCCTCTGTCCCGGGTACAGCTGGCCAGAGAACTGGACCAGGGATTGGAGCTGTATCGGGTTACCTGCCCTATCGGTGTTATCGGGATCATTTTTGAGGCAAGGCCGGATGCCCTGGTGCAGATTTCCTCTCTCTGTATCAAAAGCGGCAACTGTGCGGTGCTGAAGGGAGGAAAAGAGACAGCCAGGACCAATAAAGTGCTTTTTAATCTGATCCATGAAGCAGTTGTAGGCTGCGGCCTTCCGGAAGGCTGTATGCTCCAGGCAGAGCTCCACAATGAGATCGATGAACTGCTGGCCTGCGATGATTGTGTGGACCTGCTGATCCCCAGAGGATCTAATCAGTTTGTCCGGTATATCATGGATCATACAAAGATCCCGGTCATGGGACATGCCGACGGGGTCTGCCATATTTATGTGGATGAAGATTATGATATGGAAAAAGCGCTGCCTATCATCATAGACGCCAAGACTCAGTATACCGCTGCCTGCAATGCGGTGGAAACCCTTCTGGTAAACCGGAAAGCAGCGGCAGACTTTCTTCCCGAGGCGGCGAAAGCCCTTCATGCGGCAGGAGTAAAACTCAGGGGAACCAGAGAGGTCAATGAGATCATTCCCTGTGAGATCATGGGAGAAGAAGAATTCCACAGAGAGTATCTGGATCTGATCCTTTCTGTGAAGATCGTAGAGGATCTGGAAGAGGCTGTAAACCATATCAATACATACGGTTCTCACCATACGGAATGTATTATCACAGAAAATCAAGAACATGCATTAAGATTTATGCAGTTAGTGGATTCTGCCGGGGTTTATCAGAACTGTTCCACCAGGTTCGCCGATGGATTCCGCTACGGATTCGGCGCAGAGGTAGGGATCAGCACAGGAAAGATCCATGCCAGAGGTCCGGTGGGACTGGAAGGTCTGGTGACTTATAAATATAAGCTGTTCGGTCAGGGACAGATCGTGGGAGATTATGCTTCTGGAAAGAAAGCTTTTCATTTTCATGATCTGGATCCAGAGGCCGGCGTATGATGGGAAAGGGCAGGACCCTTGGCGTCAGCCTCCTTCCCGCTTTGCTCTGGATCCTGATACAGTGTGCAGTAGTGCTGGGATTTCCACCGGTCACGTTGGGGATCGGCAGTATACTGTCCCTGCTGGGGGTGGATATCGGAGGATTTTACGGGTTTCTTGAAAAGAATGGTACCTATTGTATTTATATCTTAATGGATGTGTTCGTACTGATACCGGCAGTGCTGTGGTTTCGGCGGTTCCCGGTGAGAGGAGAAAAGAAAGAAGGGAGATTTTTCGGGATTTCTTTCCGGGGGATCCTGCTTTTGCTGCTGGCGGGTCTTTGCCTGCAGCTGATCTCAAATCTGTTCTTAACTCTGATATTTGGGATTTTCCCGGAACTGATGGAATCTTATTCCCAGGTCCTGGAAAATCTGGGAATGGACAGCCCCACAGTATTATCTCTGACCTATACCGTCCTTGTGGCCCCTGTCACAGAAGAGCTGATTTTCAGAGGACTGACCCTGAGGATCCTGGAGGGAGCCTTTCCTTTCTGGGCCGCAAATATCCTTCAGGCTTTATATTTTGGGATCATTCATGGAAACCTGGTACAGGGAGGGTACGCTTTTCTGGCGGGAATGGTCCTGGGGTATCTGGTGAAAAGAAACGGAACTCTGGCCGCAGGTATCCTCTGCCATTTCGGCGTAAATCTTTCCGGCGTTTTGCTGGGGCTTTTATAGGAGAACGAGAGTTATGAGACATTTACCGTTAATGGTCAAGCCCACCTTTTTCCAACTGTAATCTCATATGCGGGTACTGCTTTTATGAAGACGAGTGCAGAAACAGAGAGCTCCCGCCTTATGGGCTCATGGATCTGGAGACTTGAGAGACAGTAGGCAAGAAAGCCCTGGAAGAGGCAGAGCAGTCCTGCCCTTTTTCCGGAAGTTTATAGAGTATACAGAGAAATATAAAAAGCCGGAAATCAGCCTTTATAAGATTTCTTGCAGAGAGAAAAACTGGCGGTTATTACCTTTGGTTTTTAAGACGAAAAGAATTCGGAAAGATATGTAAAAGAGTACTTGAAATTTTGGGCGGTTAGTGGTAGAGTGATTATAGAAACATAAATGATGTTTTGAAACAAAAAAAATAGTGCATTTCTCAAAGGAGGAACAGGAAATGGCAATTTTAGTGACAGGCGGAGCCGGTTTTATCGGAAGCCACACAGTAGTGGAACTGCAGAATGCAGGCTATGATGTAGTTGTAGTGGATAACCTTTGCAATTCCAGTGAAAAATCATTGGAGCGTGTAAAACAGATCACAGGAAAACCGGTGAAGTTTTATAAGGCCGATATCCTGGACAGAGAAGCTTTAAATAAGATTTTTGATCAGGAGTCTATCGATTCCTGCATCCATTTCGCAGGACTGAAAGCAGTAGGAGAATCTGTACAGAAACCCTGGGAGTATTATGAAAATAATATTTCCGGTACTTTGACTCTGGTAGATGTGATGAGAAAACATAATGTGAAAAACATCATTTTTTCTTCTTCCGCCACAGTATACGGGGATCCTGCTTTTGTTCCTATTACAGAAGAGTGCCCGAAAGGACAGTGTACAAATCCTTACGGCTGGACAAAATCCATGCTGGAGCAGGTTCTTTCCGATATCCAGAAAGCAGATTCGGAATGGAATGTAGTTTTGTTAAGATATTTTAATCCTATCGGAGCACATCCAAGCGGACTGATCGGAGAAAATCCAAACGGTATCCCCAATAACCTGATGCCATACATAACCCAGGTAGCAGTAGGAAAGCTGAAAGAACTGGGCGTTTTCGGAAACGACTATGATACCCCGGACGGCACAGGAGTGAGAGATTATATCCACGTAGTAGATCTGGCAAAAGGCCATGTAAAAGCTCTTAAGAAACTGGAAGATCATTCCGGACTTTCTATCTATAATCTGGGAACCGGAAAAGGATACAGTGTACTGGATATTGTAAAGAATTTTGAAGAAGCTACAGGAGTGAAGATCCCTTATGTGATCAAACCACGCCGGGCCGGAGATATCGCTACCTGCTATGCCAGCGCAGAGAAAGCAGAGAAAGAACTGGGCTGGAAAGCGGAATATGATATTAAAGACATGTGCCGGGATTCCTGGAACTGGCAGTCAAAGAATCCAAATGGATACGAGGACTGAGAAAATCATAGAATCACGAAAAATATAAAAGGCGCTGCCGCATTAGTCAGATTCTAAATCTTGATTAATGCGGCAGCGTCTCGGACTGTAGAGAAAACCCCGGCGTATACCGGGGCTTTTCTATTATACGGCGGGTTATGTTTTATGCTCCTGTCTCTCCCTGGCTAATAGTCGGCTTTGGGGGCTGGAGATCAATATAATTTTTTGTGTTCATACACCGGCTCTGTAGTAAGCTGTACTCCTAATTTCTTAAAGATCTTTTTATCTATTGAGGAGAGCATCACAGAAGAATGTACCTGACAGCCTTTTAACTTGGGAAGCTGCTCCAGGGCCAGCTTGGCGATATCGCTGGTAGCGGCGCTGCTGGAAAGAGCAATGAGTACTTCGTCGGTGTGGAGTCTCGGGTTTTTGCTACCCAGGTATTCTATTTTCAGCTTCTGGATCGGCTCAATGGCTACCGGAGAGATCACATGGATCTTGTGCTGGATCCCGGCCAGCTCTTTCAGAGTATTTAAAAGCAGAGCGGCAGAGGCTCCCAGCAGATCGGAAGTCTTGCCTGTGATGATCCTTCCGTCTTCCAGCTCGATGGCAGCGGCCGGTCCACCTGTCTGTTCCGCTCTTTCCTTAGCGGCAACTGTGACCTTTCTGTTTTCAGGAGAAATTCCTGCCTGTTTCATCAGCAGTTCCAGCTTGAATACTTCTTCATCGGTACTTGTCTCTTCCAGACGTCCGGTAAGTGCCTGATAGTACCGGCGGATGATCTCCTGTTTGGAAGCTTCCCGGCATACTTCATCATCTATGATACAGTTTCCGGCCATATTGACACCCATGTCCGTAGGTGACTGGTAAGGGCATTTTCCGAAGATCCGTTCAAATATAGCGCTGAGGACAGGGAAGATCTCTACATCTCTGTTGTAGTTGACGGTGGTTTCCCCATAGGCTTCCAGGTGGAAAGGATCGATCATATTTACGTCATTCAGATCAGCAGTAGCTGCTTCATAAGCCAGATTTACCGGATGCTTCAGCGGGATATTCCAGATAGGGAAGGTCTCGAATTTAGCGTAGCCTGCATGGATCCCCCGTTTATGTTCATGATAGAGCTGGGAGAGACAGGTGGCCATTTTTCCGCTTCCCGGTCCGGGAGCAGTAACGACTACCAGGGGACGGGAGGTCTCTATGTATTCGTTTCTTCCGTATCCTTCATCGCTTACGATAAGAGGGATATTGCTTGGATATCCTTCGATGGGATAGTGGATATAGACCCGGATCCCCAGACCCTCCAGTTTTGCCTTAAAGGCATTGGCGCTGTTCTGTCCGGAATACTGGGTGATCACTACGCTTCCTACAAAAAGGCCTCTGTTTTGGAATGCATCGATAAGGCGGAGCACATCAATATCGTAGGTGATCCCCAGATCTCCTCTGACTTTGTTTTTTTCAATATCTCCGGCACTGATCACGATGACGATTTCCGCATGATCTGAAAGCTGCATTAACATTCGTAGCTTACTGTCCGGGGCAAATCCGGGTAAAACTCTGGAAGCATGATAGTCGTCAAACAGCTTCCCTCCAAACTCCAGGTACAATTTATTGTCAAACTTGCTGATACGTTCTTTAATATGCTCAGACTGCATAGATAAATACTTCTCGTTATCAAAACCGATTTTCATTTTTTTGTCGCCCCTTCTTTCCATTTTTTTTATTACTGGGTTAGTATACTACAAATGCGGAGGGAAATTCCAGTCCGGGAAGAAAAAATATTTTATTTTGTGGATATTCAACAGAAATTTACAAAAGTTTAAGAATTGTGTTCTCTTTTTCATCATGTTCATATTGACTTTATAAACCCAGAATCTTTATAATATAAAAGATAATGTGAGGAGGAATGAAATGAATCAGAATCAAAACAATGATCCTAAGAATGACGGACCTAAGAACAGACAGTCCCTGCTGGTGTTACTGGTCTGCATTATGATCAGTCTGGTCTGTGTGAATCTTTTAAGCAGGATGACCCGCAATATGACCAGTGAGATCCCATACAGTGAATTTATAAAGATGCTGGAAGAGGGAGAAGTGGAAAGTGTAGTGCTGAAATCCGATACCCTGACCATTACTCCCAAGACTCAGAACTCCATGACAGGCACAACGGAGATCTATACCACTTTGATGGAGGATGAGAGCGAGCTGACCCAGCGTCTGGAAGAGGCCGGAGTAGATAAGTATTATAAGGAACCGCCGGATATGACCTCCAGTATCATTTACAGTCTGTTGAGCATCGTGCTTCCTGTGCTGATCATGGTAGGTTTGTTAAGCTGGCTGTTTCGCCGTATGAACAAAGGCGGAGGAATGATGGGCGGCGTAGGCAAGAGCAGAGCCAAGGCCTATGTCCAGAAGGAGACAGGAGTTACCTTTAAGGATGTAGCAGGGGAGGATGAAGCCAAGGAATCTCTCCAGGAAGTGGTGGATTTCCTTCATAATCCGGGAAAGTATGCGGCTATCGGCGCAAAGCTCCCCAAAGGCGCGCTTCTGGTGGGCCCTCCGGGAACCGGCAAGACACTTCTGGCAAAGGCAGTGGCAGGAGAAGCCCATGTGCCATTCTTCTCTCTGTCCGGATCAGATTTTGTGGAAATGTTTGTAGGCGTAGGTGCTTCCCGCGTAAGAGATCTGTTTGAGGAGGCGAAGAAAAACGCGCCCTGTATTATCTTTATTGATGAGGTGGATGCTATCGGAAAAACCCGTGATTCCCGTTACGGAGGAAATGATGAGAGGGAGCAGACCCTGAATCAGCTTCTGGCGGAGATGGATGGATTTGATACATCGAAAGGCCTGCTGATCCTGGCGGCTACCAACCGTCCGGAGGTACTGGATCCGGCTCTTCTGCGTCCGGGACGTTTTGACCGGCGGATCATCGTGGACCGTCCGGATCTGAAAGGCCGTGTAAGCATCCTGAAAGTCCATGCCAAGAATGTATCTCTGGATGAGACTGTAGATCTGGATGCCATTGCCCTGGCTACTTCAGGAGCGGTGGGATCAGATCTGGCAAATATGATCAACGAAGCCGCCATCCTGGCTGTAAAGCACGGACGAAAGGCGGTTTCCCAGAAGGACCTGCTGGAAGCGGTGGAAGTAGTCCTGGTGGGTAAGGAGAAGAAAGACCGGATCTTAAGCCCCGAAGAGAGAAAGATCGTCTCCTACCACGAGGTGGGACATGCATTGGTCAGCGCTCTTCAGAAAGATTCCGAGCCGGTGCAGAAGATCACCATTGTTCCCAGGACCATGGGAGCTCTGGGCTATGTGATGCATGTGCCGGAGGAAGAGAAATACCTGAACACCAGGAAGGAACTGGAAGCTATGCTGGTAGGATATCTTGGGGGCCGGGCAGCAGAAGAGATCGTTTTTGATACAGTGACTACAGGAGCTGCCAATGATATTGAGCAGGCCACAAAGGTAGCACGAGCCATGATCACCCAGTACGGCATGTCCGACCGGTTCGGCCTTATGGGACTGGCGGAGACCCAGAGCCAGTATCTGGATGGACGGGCTGTGTTAAACTGCGGTGATTCTACAGCCACGGAGATCGATCATGAGGTGATGAAGCTTCTGAAGAAATCTTATGATGAAGCCAAACGTCTTCTCAGTGAAAACCGGGAGGTTATGGATAAGATCGCTGCATTTCTGATCGAAAAGGAAACCATTACCGGAAAGGAATTCATGAAGATCTTTCATGAGGCCCGGGGGATCACAGAACCGGAGACAAAGCAGAGGATCAGTGAAAAAGATTCCGAAGAGAGTCAGAAGAATATTCCGGAAGAACTTCCGGGAGAAACCCAGCCGGTTTCAGAGAACCCGGTGTAACAACAGAATAGGAGTCAGGAACTGCCGTATTAAATGGATATGTGAAAAAGTTTAATGCGGCAGTTTTTTACACTCATTGTGCAAGGGAAAGGTAGTAAATGATGTTTGATATAGAAGAAGAGCTGAAGAAGCTTCCGGCCCGTCCGGGAGTTTATATCATGCATGACGATAAGGACGCTATTATTTATGTGGGAAAGGCCATAAGCCTGAAAAACCGTGTGCGCCAGTATTTTCAGAAGAGCCGGAACCTGGGGATCAAAAAGGAACAGATGGTGGAACAGATCGCCAGATTTGAATATATCATCACAGATTCGGAGCTGGAGGCCCTGGTGCTGGAGTCCAATCTGATCAAGGAACATCGGCCAAAATACAATACTATGCTGAAGGATGATAAAAACTATCCTTTTATAAAAGTAACCCTGGGGGAGGATTTCCCCAGGATCATGCTGGCCAGAAAAATGAAGAAGGATAAGTCCCGGTATTTCGGCCCCTACACCAGCAGTACAGCGGTAAAAGATGTGATCGAGCTTACCAGAAAGCTGTATCATATCCGTTCCTGCAACCGCAGTCTGCCCAGGGATATCGGCAAAGAACGCCCCTGTCTGTACTACCATATAAAACAGTGCAACGGACCCTGCCAGGGGTATATTTCCCAGGAAGATTATAAAAAACAGGTAGAGGGACTTCTGGATTTTCTGAATGGAAATCACAGGGAAATCCTCAAAGAACTGGAAGAAAAGATGCTGCAGGCTTCAGAAAGGCTGGATTTTGAAGAAGCGGCTCAGTACCGGGACCTGATCCAGAGCGTGGAGAAGATCGGAGAGCGGCAGAAGATCACAGATCAGCACCGAGAGGATAAAGATATCATAGCGGCAGCTATGGAAGGGGAAGATGCGGTAGCCCAGGTCTTTTTTATGAGAGATGGAAAGCTGATCGGACGCGACCATTTTTACATGAAGATTGCCCCCGGTGATGATCGGAAGGGGGTACTTTCCAGTTTTCTGAAGCAGTTTTACGCAGGAACACCCTTTATTCCAAAGGAGATCATGCTCCAGGAAGAGGTGGAGGATATGGAACTGGTAGCCCAGTGGCTGGAAAAGAAAAAGGGACAGAAAGTGCGGATCACTGTGCCTAAGAAGGGAACTAAGGAAAAACTGGTAGAGCTGGCCTATCAGAATGCCCAGATGGTCCTTCAGAGAGATAAAGAGCGGATCAAGCGGGAAGAAGGGCGTACCATCGGCGCGGTAAAAGAGATTGCCGCGCTTTTAGGACTTGCGGAGATCAACAGGATCGAGGCTTTTGATATTTCCAATATCAGCGGTTTTCAGTCTGTAGGTTCTATGGTGGTTTATGAAAAGGGAAAACCCAAGAAAAGCGATTATCGGAAATTTAAGATCAAGTGGGTAAAAGGCGCAAACGACTATGCCAGCATGGAGGAGGTCCTGACCAGAAGATTTGTTCACGGCCTGGATGAACAGGAAGAGAGAAAGGCGGAAAATCTGGAGGATGCCTACGGAAGTTTTACCAGATTTCCGGACCTTCTTATGATGGACGGCGGAAAAGGACAGGTAAATATCGCGCTGGAGGTCCTGGAGAAACTGGATCTTCATATTCCTGTATGCGGAATGGTGAAAGATGATCGGCACAGGACCCGGGGGCTGTACTACAATAACGAGGAAATCCCCATTGATAAAGACAGCGAGGGATTTAAATTGATCACCAGGATCCAGGATGAGGCCCATAGATTTGCTATAGAGTATCATCGTTCTTTGCGCAGCAAAGGGCAGGTCCATTCTATGCTGGAGGATATTCCAGGTATCGGTCCGGCCAGAAGAAAAGCCCTCATGAAGCATTTTAAAGGTCTTGACGGAATCAGGGAGGCCACAGTGGAAGAACTGTCGGCTATAGATTCTATGAATGAGAAATCAGCCAGAGAGGTGTATGCTTTTTTTCATCAGGGGGAAGACTAAACTTCCATAGGATTGTTGAACTTGACCATGCCATATGATAAAATAGGGATAGATTTTTAAGATAAACCGAAGGAGAGAGAGACATGAAAGGTGTAGAATTAAAAAAAATGATACAGGAACTGAACCTGTATAATAAAACACCGGATATTGACATATCTGCAAAAAGGATCAACACGCCGGAGATCAACCGTCCGGCCCTGCAGCTTACCGGCTATCTGGAGCATTTCGCCAATGAGCGTGTGCAGATCATCGGTTATGTAGAATATACCTATCTGCTGCATTTGGACAGAGAAGAGAAGCTGAAAGCCTTCGAACGTTTTGTATCCAGCAAGATCCCATGCGTAGTATTTACCACCATGACGGAACCTGACGAGGACATGCTTGAACTGGGATACAAATATGATGTGCCGATCCTGGTGACCAGAAATACCACTTCTGCTTTCATGGCTGAAATTATCCGCTGGCTGAATGTCCAGCTGGCGCCCTGTATTTCCATTCACGGAGTGCTGGTAGACGTATACGGCGAAGGTGTGCTGATCATGGGCGAAAGCGGTATTGGAAAGAGCGAGGCCGCCCTGGAACTGATCAAGAGAGGACACCGTCTGGTCAGTGATGATGTGGTAGAGATCCGCCGTGTCAGCGATGTGACCCTGGTCGGATCTGCGCCTGATATTACCAGACATTTTATTGAACTTCGAGGAATCGGGATCATTGATGTGAAGACCCTCTTCGGTGTAGAGAGCGTTAAGAATACCCAGTCTATCGATCTGGTGATCAAGCTGGAAGAGTGGAACCGGGATAAAGAATATGACCGTCTTGGCATGGAAGAAGAGTATACAGAGTTTCTTGGCAATAAAGTAGTCTGCCATTCTCTTCCTATCCGTCCGGGACGGAATCTGGCAGTGATCGTGGAGGCGGCGGCCGTTAACCACAGACAGAAGAAGATGGGCTATAATGCGGCTCAGGAATTATACAGACGTGTTCAGGAGAACATGATGAAGAAGAGAGAAGAGGGAGATGAGTAACTGTGGAAAAATACTGTTTTGGGATAGACGTGGGCGGAACTACCGTTAAATGCGCGCTCTTTGAGGAAGATGGGAATATAGCGGATAAATGGGAAATTACAACCCATGTGGAAAACCAGGGGGAACGGATCCTGCCGGATATTGCAGATACTGTGCTGGCCAAAATGAAAGAAAAAGGGCTGGATAAGTCCCAGGTAGCAGGAATCGGTATCGGACTTCCGGGTCCTATTGAGGAAAACGGAGAGATCGCCTGCGCGGTAAATCTTCACTGGGGAAGAAAGAATATTGAAAAAGATCTGGGAGATCTGACAGGCCTTAAAGTAAAAGCCGGAAATGACGCCAATGTAGCCGCTCTTGGAGAAATGTGGAAAGGCGGCGGACAGGGCGCCAGAAACCTGATCATGGTCACACTTGGAACCGGTGTGGGAGGCGGGATCATCATCAATGAGAAGATCGTTACCGGCGCCCACGGCGCAGGAGGAGAGATCGGACATGCACCGGTGAACCCCAAGGAAGAGGTGCCATGCAACTGTGGAAACAAAGGATGCCTGGAACAATATGCTTCAGCTACAGGGATCGCCAGATTGGCAAGAAAGGCTATGGAAGCTTCCCAGAAGCCTTCTGTTCTGCGGAAATTTTCAGATGTAAGCGCCAAAGATGTATTTGACGCTTATAAAGATGGAGACGAGATGGCTATTGAGGTAGTGGAAGAGTTTTCCGAATATCTGGGACGGGCGCTGGCTGCTTTTACCTGTGTGACAGATCCGGATGTGATCGTTTTGGGAGGCGGTGTTTCAAGAGCAGGACAGCCGCTGATCGATTGTGTTGAGAAATATTATCGGAATTATGCTTTTACTGCTTGTAAGGAAACTCCTATCCGTCTGGCTACTTTGGGCAATGACGCCGGTGTGTGCGGAGCAGCAAAGCTGATCCTGAGCCAATAGGGAACATAACAAGAAAAAAGAGATAGAAACTGCAGTAATCTGGGCCCCCAAAATGCTGCAGTTTTTTCTTTGAAACTAGAACTATAAAGAAAGGACCTGTATCCGAACAGTACCGAAAATCATCGGTCTGTCTGGATACAGGTCCTTTTTAAAGATATTACTGAGTTTCTCCGCCTGTATCTGCTGGGGCCTCACCGCCTCCGGTATCTGTCCCTGCATCAGCAGGAGGAGTTTCCGTGCTTTCTTCAGGAACTGAGACATCAGGCTGGGTTTCTTCGGGAACTTCCGCGGGAGTTTCCGGAGCAGGCTCTTCTACAGCAGAATCGGAGTCTGCTGAGTCGTCTGTATCAGAATCTTCTGAGTAGTCATAGCTGTAATCATAATTGTAATTATAATGATAAGTGTAGTGACCAGAACAGTACTGGGTGGGAATCTGATCTATGTCAAAATATTCTGTTACAGCATTGCAGCTGGAAGTAGCCAAAAGACCGGTCTGTGTACAGATAGATGCTTCCTGTACGGTAGACGGCATCTTGAAATCTGTATCGGGGAGATCCGCATGGATCCTCTGCATGATATTTCTCCAGAGCGTCTGCTGATAAGTACGGTAAGTTCCCTGAGGAAGTACTGTGTTGTCATCATAGCCTGCCCATACGGCACAGGTATAATAAGGAGTAAATCCACAGAACCAGAGATCCCGGTAATTATCTGTGGTACCTGTCTTACCTGCCAGATGCATACCGCTGAACTGTACTCTTGTACCGGTACCTTCTGAGATAACATCTTCCATGGCACTGGTGAGAAGATAGGCAGTGCTGGGTTTGATAACGGTAGTTTTTTCCGGGGTGTTGTCGATCACTACGTTGCCGTCAGCATCCAGGATCTTTGTGTAAAAGACTGGTTTGATATAGGTGCCGTTATTGGCAATGGCCGCATAGGCGGCTGTCAGTTCCAGATTGCTCACACCGCGGGTGATTCCTCCGATAGCTGTGGAAGCATTGACGTCGTCATAGATCCCTCCGTTAATTTCAGTAGGCTCGGTGATCAGGGTGGTAAATCCAAATTTCTGCAGATATTCCACACCTAATTCCGGGGTGATCTCGATCATACATTTTACTGCTGGTATATTGTAGGAATGAACGATAGCTTCCCGCATAGTAACAGTACCGTGGTACTGCCGGTCTGCGTTATACAGAGGCTCTCCATTATCGTAGGTGAAAGGCTCGTCCTCGAATGTAGTCGCCAGAGACATGCCGCATTCATTTAAGGCTGCGGCATAAGCGGCCAGTGGTTTAAAAGTGGAACCGGGCTGCCTGGTGGTATTGGTAGCTCTGTTGAGACTTAAACTGGAGGATTTTTCCCCTCTTCCGCCTACGATCGCCTTTACATATCCGGTATGCTGGTCGATGATGCACAGAGAAGACTGAGGCTGAGGCGTAAAGTGAACGGTTTCTGCCACTACTTCGTCTCCTTCAGTCATAACTGCCGCTTTATATGCGTCTATATGTGCCTGCGCGCTTTCCTGGCTGTCGAATAAGACAGTAAAATCAGAGCTTTCATTCTGGATAAAGTACTGTTCCAGCATTTCTGTGCTGTAATTTTCCTCTTCTCCGTTGGCATGTTTTAAGGTCAGGGCGTAATCCAGTTCTACCTGGCTTCCGGAAGGGAAGTTGTTAGGGTTGCTGTATTCTTCATCACAGATCTGCTGGATCGACGGATCCTGGGTGGTATAGATCCGTAATCCCCCGCTGTACAGAGCATTGTACGCCTGCTGTTCACTGTAACCTCTTTTATCCTGGAGATCCTGGATCACCTGTTCGGTCAGCTCATCAATAAAATAGCTGTAAGTGGTATTTTCACTTTCGTTTTCTTTCTCTACGCTCTGGATCCGTTCATAGACATTATCTGCCAGACATTCATCATACTGCTCTTTGGTGATATATTCCTGATCGAGCATATGATCCAGGACTTCCTGCCGGCGTTTGGCATTGTTTTCCGGATTGATCACCGGATTATATTTTGTGGGATTCTGGGTGATCCCTGCCAGAACCGTACATTCAGAAAGCGTCAGATCACTGACGTCTTTGCCGAAGTAATCCTGGGCCGCAGCCTGGACTCCGTAGTTTCCATTGCCCAGGTTAATAGTGTTCAGATAATTCTGCAGGATCACATCTTTATCTTTTACCTGTTTTTCCAGCTCCAGGGCCAGATACCATTCCTGGAATTTACGTTCAAACCGTTCCAGCGTAGATTCATTGACCCAGTCTGTAAAAACATTATTTTTAATAAGCTGCTGAGTGATGGTACTGGCTCCTTCTGAAAAATGTCCGGTAGTAATCCCCACTACTCCGGCACGAAGGATACCTCTTATATCAATACCATTATGTTCATAGAAACGTTCATCTTCAATAGCGACCACGGCATGCTGCAGATCCAGAGGAATCTGATCGATAGTTACCGGCATACGGTTAGAATCCGGCGCCGTCAGTTTCTGAAGCTGGTCCCCGTTTGTGTCGTAGACAAAAGTGGCCTCTCCTACGGGAACGATGTTGACTTCTGATATATCAGGAGCATCATCGATCAGGCCTCGCATTGCTCCGATCCCCATACAGCCTCCAATAGCAAGGACTGCGATCAGAGCGATGAAAATGATACGCAGAATAGAAACATTGGCTTTCTTGCCCATCATAGTTGAATGAGAAGACAGAGCGTTACGTTTTCTATTCGTGGCTCGTTTTCCAAAATTCATGTAGTCTTGCCTCCTTTTCCCGTCCATTATAACAAATGAGGTTCTTTAATTCAAGAAACTTTGGAATCCCTCACTGCATTTTCATTTTTTTATCATAAATGTTCCCTCTTCCTGGAGAAATATGCTAAAATGCAACATATATCAGATGAAAAGCTGGTTTTACCAGGAAGATCATTTTTGAAATTTATCAGAAGCGAGGGATTATATGCTGGAAGAATACAGAACTGTTTATGAAGGCGGACAAGGAGAGATCGTGGAGAAAAAATCCAGATTTATTGCTACCGTAAGACCTGTAAAGACAGAAGAAGAGGCATTGGCTTTTATTGAAGAGATGCGGAAAAAATACTGGGATGCCACCCATAACTGTTTTGCCTATGTGATCGGCGAGAGGCGGGAGGTCATGCGCTGCAGTGATGACGGCGAACCGGGAGGGACCGCAGGAAAACCTATGCTGGATGTCCTTCTTGGCGAAGAACTGTATAATACAGGGGTGGTAGTCACCAGATACTTTGGCGGTACCCTTCTTGGGACCGGCGGACTGGTGCGGGCTTATTCTAAAGCTGTCCAGGAAGGTATTTCGGCCAGCAGGGTCATTGAGAAACATCATGGGATACTGGTTGAGATCGGCACAGATTACAATGGAGTGGGAAAACTCCAGTACCTTTTTGCTCAGAAAAAGGTGCCCATATTAGACAGCCAGTATACAGAAAATGTGAAGCTGCAGATCCTGGTGCCTGCCAAAGAAAAGGAGCAGATAAAAAAAGCTGTGACAGAAGCCACCAGCGGGCGAGCCTCTGTCACAGAGCTAAAAGAACTCTATTATGCAGTGTCTGAGGGCGAACAGCTTCTATTTGAAAATTAAGTCTGCCCCCAGCCTAACATTTTTCCGGTTCCGGATAATCTTCTCCGAAAGTCTCAACAGTCATAGACTGGATCCGCTGTTCATCCATAGGACGGTCACTGTAATCCGTCGGAGTCTCGGCGATCTTATTTACCACATCCATACCTTCGATCACTTTACCAAAAGCGGCGTAGGCTCCGTCCAGATGAGGAGCGGCTTCATGCATGATAAAGAACTGGCTTCCGGCAGAGTCGGGATGCATAGCTCTTGCCATAGAGAGTACTCCGGGAGTATGGGCAAGATCATTTTTAAAACCGTTCTGGGAAAATTCTCCCTTGATGGAATATCCCGGACCTCCCATGCCGGTGCCCTGAGGACAGCCGCCCTGGATCATAAAGCCGCGGATAACTCTGTGAAAGATCAGTCCGTCGTAGAATCCGTTTTTTACAAGGCTGATAAAATTGTTTACAGTGTTAGGAGCGACTTCCGGATATAATTCGGCTTTCATTACATCTCCGTTTGCCATTGTGATGGTTACAATAGGATTTGCCATATTTTCAGTCTCCTTTTTCTCGTTTCTTTCTTATTCATGTTTTCGCAGGCCCTAAGCTGGCAACCCTCCGCAGGCAGTCCCGCATCGGAGTCCCTGTCTTTTGTTCCTGGTTTTCTTGTATTATAGAAGAAAAAAATAAAAGGTGCAAGCTGGAATTTTGTATGCTATACTGTGTTGGTGAAGCGAGGATAGATTTATGATAATAGAAACGAAAAATGCCAAAGAGACATTTCAATTAGGAAAAAAGATCGGGGAGAAAGCTCTTCCCGGGCAGATTTATACATTAAACGGAGACCTTGGAGTGGGGAAAACCGTATTTACCCAGGGGGTTGCCAGCGGCCTGGGGATCCGGGAGCCGGTGAACAGCCCTACGTTTACGATCCTTCAGGAATATGATGAAGGAAGACTTCCCTTCTACCATTTTGATGTGTATCGGATCGGAGATATTGAGGAAATGGAAGAGATCGGGTACGACGACTATTTCTTCGGAGAGGGGATCTGCCTGATCGAGTGGGCCCGTCTGATCGAAGAGATTTTGCCGGAAAATGTGATCTCTGTTACCATAGAGAAAGATCTGGATAAAGATTTTGATTACAGGAAAATCACTATTGAGGGATTGGAGGAAATATAGATTATGAAAATATTGGCGCTGGATAGTTCCGGACTGGTGGCCTCTGTGGCCCTGATCCAGGACGAGACCCTTGTGGCCGAGTATACTATGAATTATAAAAAAACGCATTCCCAGACGCTCCTGCCTATGCTGGATGAGATTAAAAAAGCCGTAGATCTGGATCTGGAGACTCTGGATGCCATCGCTGTTGCGGCAGGTCCCGGTTCCTTTACCGGACTTCGGATCGGTTCCGCCACTGCAAAAGGTCTGGGCCTGGCTCTTGATAAACCTCTTATCCCGGTGCCTACACTGGAGGCACTGGCGTATAATCTTTACGATACTCCTGAGGATACGCTGATCTGCCCCATTATGGATGCCAGGAGAAAACAGGTCTATACAGGAATTTATGCTTTTAAAGACCACTGCCTGATCACAGTAAAGGAACAGGCGGCTCTTCCCATGGAAGAGTTGCTTAAAGAGTTAGGAGATCTGGGAAAGAAAGTGATCTTTCTGGGAGACGGAGTACCGGTTTTCCAGGAGATGATCGCTGAGAAATGTCAGGTTCCCTGGTCTTTTGCACCAGCCCATCTGAACCGTCAAAGAGCAGGTGCCGTGGCGGCTCTTGGAGCTGTCTATTATAAGGCAGGGAAGATCCAGACCGCGCAAGAGCATCAGCCGGAATATCTCAGAGTGTCCCAGGCGGAAAGAGAAAGAGCAAAAAGGCTGGCGAAACATGGAGAAAATTGAGATCAGACGCATGCGGGAACAGGATGTTTCTCAGGCGGCGGCTATAGAAAAAGAGAATTTTTCTCTTCCATGGACGGAAGAAAGCTTTCGGCAGGCTCTGGAGAAAAAAGAGAATATTTATCTGACGGCTCTGGAAGGAGAACAGGTGGTGGGCTATATCGGAATGTGGACAGTTCTGGATGAGGGAGAGATCACCCAGGTCTCGGTTAAGAAGGATCGTCAGGGAAGACATGTCGGCCGCAGGCTTCTGGAAAGGCTGGAACAAGAAGGAAAAAAGGCGGGGGTGGCCTCTTTCTTTCTGGAAGTGCGCCAGAGTAATGCCCCTGCCATCCATCTTTATGAAAACTGCGGATTTTCGGTACAGGGAATCCGGAAAAATTTTTATGAAAATCCCAGAGAGGACGGCATTCTCATGGAGAAAAAAGTTGCCAGCCATTGCTAACTCTGTATTTGATTCCCACTGGGATTTGTGAGGAGAGTTCTGTATAATAGGGCAGGTAGAGCGATAAATTTTCAATACTGTTTTCAATACTGAGGAGGAAGAGTATGAGAAAATACGAAAATCAGAAAGAGTGCCAGGTACAGGAGATCCTCTGCAATTGCTGCGGCAGAAAGATCCGTATAGAAAAAGGTATGGTTATGGAAGGGGTCTTCCATGGACGGGTACAGTGGGGGTATTTTTCAGAAAAAGACGGAGAGAGCCACAGTTTTGATCTTTGCGAGGCATGTTATGATAAGCTGACAGCAGGCTTTAAGATACCTCCTGAAAAAACTACGGAAAAGGAATTATTGTAGCACAGAGAAAACTGTGCTATGATTTATAGGATATTATAGGAAGAAACGAGGAACACACTATGCTGGACGTATGTCTGTTAGGAACCGGGGGCATGATGCCTCTTCCAAGAAGAAAGCTTACATCTTTAATGACCCGCTATAATGGCAGCAATCTTATGATAGACTGCGGGGAGGGAACCCAGGTAGCGGTAAAAGAGAAGGGATGGAGCTTTAAACCTATTGACGTGATCTGCTTTACTCATTTTCATGCAGATCATATCAGCGGCCTTCCAGGTCTCCTTCTGACTATGGGAAATGCGGAGAGGATCCAGCCGCTGACTCTGATCGGGCCCAAAGGGCTGGTTCGTGTAGTTTCTGCTCTCAGAGTGATCGCTCCGGAGCTTCCTTTTGAGATACAGTGTATAGAACTTACAAAACCGGAAGAAGTCTTTGAACTTTACGGATATCATATTACGGCATTTAAAGTGAATCACAATGTTACCTGTTATGGATATACTCTGGAGATCAGACGACAGGGAAAATTTGATCCTGCAAGAGCCAAAGAGCAGGAGATTCCTCTGAAGTACTGGAATCCTCTCCAGAAAGGAGAGACTGTTACTGAAGGAGATAAAGTTTACACTCCCGAAATGGTCTTAGGTCCTGCCCGAAAAGGTATAAAACTTACCTATACCACAGATACCAGACCGGTCAGATCCATTGCGGAACACGCAAAGGGATCGGATCTTTTTATCTGTGAAGGGATGTACGGAGAACAGGATAAAGAAGACAAAGCCAGAGCATACAAACATATGACCTTTAAAGAAGCGGCTGCTTTGGCCAGAGAAGCACAGGTAAAGGAGATGTGGCTGACCCATTACAGCCCGTCTCTGGTCCGGCCAGAGGAAGCTTTGCCGGAGGCACAGAAAATTTTCCCGAATACCATTGCAGCCAGGGACCGTCAGTCTGTGGAACTGCAGTTTGAGGAAGAGTAGAGGAGACAGAAAATGGAAAAAGAAGATATTTTGATCCTTGCGATCGAAAGCTCCTGCGATGAAACCGCTGCAGCAGTGGTGAAAAATGGCAGGACTGTTTTATCAAATATTATTTCATCTCAGATCGACCTGCATAAACTTTATGGCGGAGTTGTGCCGGAAATCGCTTCCAGAAAGCATATTGAGAAGATCAATCAGGTAATCGAGGAAGCTTTGGATGAGGCAAAGGTTACTCTGGAAGATCTGGATGCCATTGGTGTAACTTATGGTCCGGGACTGGTAGGAGCTCTCCTGGTAGGTGTGGCAGAGGCAAAGGCTATCAGTTTTGCAAAAAATATCCCTCTGGTAGGGGTTCATCATATTGAGGGACATATCGCAGCTAATTATGTGGAAAATCCTGATCTGGAACCCCCATTTCTCTGTCTGGTAGTATCCGGAGGACATACCCATCTGGTTATTGTAAAAGATTATGGAGAGTTTGAGATCCTTGGAAGGACCAGGGACGACGCGGCAGGAGAAGCCTTTGATAAAGTTGCAAGGGCCATTGGGCTGGGTTATCCGGGAGGACCCAAGATTGATAAGCTGTCAAAAGAGGGAAATCCCTACGCCATGGATTTTCCAAAAGCCAAGATCGATGATGCGCCTTATGACTTCAGCTTCAGCGGGGTGAAGTCTGCAGTGCTCAATTACCTGAATAAATGCCGTATGCAGGGAGAGGAGATCGTGGCGGCGGATGTGGCCGCTTCCTTTCAGCGGTGTGTAGTAGAGGTACTGGTAGAGCATGCTATGGCGGCGGCCAGGGATTATCATATAGATAAGCTGGCGATCGCGGGAGGGGTAGCTTCTAACAGTGGACTGAGAGCGGCGATGGAAAAAGCCTGCCAGGAAAATCAGATCCGGTTTTATCACCCCTCTCCAATTCTCTGCACAGATAATGCAGCTATGATCGGAGCTGCGGCTTACTACGAGTACAAAAAAGGCGTCCGCCACGGCTGGGATCTGAATGCTGTGCCGAATCTGAAATTAGGGGAGAGATAGATCATGAAATCTACAGCTATCGTTCTGGCGGCAGGACAGGGAAAACGGATGCGCAGTAAGGTACAAAAGCAGTTCCTTTTGCTGAAAGGTAAGCCTGTACTTTACTACAGTCTGGCCTGCTTTCAGAATAGTCCGGAAATACAAGAGATTGTTTTGGTCACCAGTGCGGAAAGTATAGAGTACTGCAGACAGGAGATCGTTCAGAAATATGGCTTTTCAAAGGTGAAGAAGATCATTCCCGGGGGAAAAGAAAGGTATGACTCGGTTTTTGAAGGTCTGAGGATCTGTGAAAACTGTGATTATGTGTATATCCATGATGGAGCCAGACCCTTTGTTACAGAAGAGATCCTTGTAAGGGCGGAGGAGGCAGTAAAGAAATATGGAGGCTGTGTAGTAGGAATGCCTTCAAAAGATACTGTGAAAATCGCTGATGAAAATCAGATGATCGCTCAGACGCCTAAAAGAAATCTAGTATGGACCGTGCAGACTCCCCAGGTTTTTTCCTATGATCTGATACGCAAGGCATATGAAAAAGCCAGGCAGGGAAGTATGGAGGCTATTACAGATGACGCAATGGTAGCTGAGGCTTATGGAAATATAAGGATCCCTCTGATAGAAGGCAGCTATGAAAATATAAAGATAACCACTCCTGAGGACCTTCTGGTCGCTGAAAAGATCCTGGAAAATGCAGGATTTTCGGGAAAAGTGGAAGAAGTTGAAAAAAAATAAAAAAACCTATTGACATATTATCCATTGAATGATAGAATACCACTTGTCGCTGACCGAGCGGTACAATGGAGAGATATCGAAGTGGTCATAACGAGGCGGTCTTGAAAACCGTTTGTCCGC
>ERZ1643247.1133-NODE-1133-length-26612-cov-6.864330_pt1 | contig 26612 bp, 23 predicted proteins | sample MGYA00579264_ERZ1643247 | MGnify/ENA primary metagenome ERZ1643247 (study PRJEB29033, sample SAMEA4952262) | chicken gut metagenome | biome: Broiler Chicken; feature: Gastrointestinal Tract; material: Caecum | place: Ireland | collected 2018 | study: Broiler... | reverse complement strand
TTCTACGGAACCACTGGGTGGTTTCGTAGATTTTTTCGTGAAAGGTAGAGTATTTCAGTTATGGCAGAGACAAAGAGAGATTATTATGAGGTGCTCGGAGTAAGTAAGGACGCTGACGAAGCGGCGATCAAGAAAGCTTATCGTGCACTTGCGAAAAAATATCATCCCGACATGAATCCGGGAGACAAAGAGGCGGAAAAGAAATTCAAGGAAGCCTCTGAAGCGTATGCCGTCTTAAGTGATGCTGAAAAACGGCGTCAGTATGACCAGTTCGGGCATGCGGCATTTGAAGGCGGCGCCGGCGGTGCAGGCGGATTCGGCGGCTTTGATTTCAGCGGTGCCGATTTCAGTGACATATTTGGAGATATATTCGGCGATCTTTTCGGCGGAAGCCGCCGTGGCGGCCGTGGAGGAAACGGCCCGATGAAAGGCGCCAATATCAGGAAGAGTATCCGTATTACATTTGAGGAGGCTGTCTTCGGATGCGAGAAAGAGCTGGATCTGATTTTAAAGGATCCGTGTGAAGACTGCCACGGTACCGGGGCAAAACCGGGAACAACGCCGGAAACCTGCCCGAAATGCGGCGGCCGCGGCCAGGTGGTATATACATCCCAGTCCTTCTTTGGTACGGTCCAGAATGTCCAGACCTGTCCTACATGCGGCGGTTCCGGTAAAGTAATAAAGGATAAGTGCCCGAAATGTGCAGGCACAGGATACACATCCAGCAAAAAGAGAATCAAGGTGTCAATCCCTGCCGGTATTGACAACGGACAGAGTGTCCGTATCCGTGATAAAGGGGAACCGGGAGTAAACGGCGGTCCCAGAGGAGATCTGCTTGTAGAAGTAAATGTATCCCATCATCCGGTATTCCAGAGACAGGACGTTCATATATTCTCGACCGTTCCGATCTCATTTGCAGTTGCCGCACTGGGAGGAGATATCCGCATAAAGACTGTGGACGGGGATGTGATCTATACGGTCAAACCCGGAACCAAGACAGACACGAAAGTCCGTCTGAAAGGAAAAGGCGTGCCGTCTCTGCGTAACCCCCAGGCAAGAGGTGACCACTACGTGACACTTGTTATTCAGACGCCGGAACGTCTGAGTGCGGAGGCGAAAGAAGCTCTCAGAAAATTCGATGAGCTGACAGGAAATACCCTGCATCAGAATGATAACGCAGATGAGAATAAGGGAGAGAAGAAGAAAAAGAAAGGCTTCATGGATAAGATGAAGGAAGTCTTTGAAGACTGAAAAATCTGAATCGGGTCTGTTTTTCTGACCGGTAAAACTTAACACCCTGGGTACAGGCTGAAGACAGAAGTCTCAGTGGAAACTGAAATTCCATTGAGACTTCTGATTCCTGTATCCAGGGTGTTTTTGTTTTGCTGCTTTGGAGCGGCCGTTTTCCGCTTACGGATTCCGATTTCAGAGAACCAGCGACGGGGCTGCGTATGTACGTGCTGCCAGTTCCTGATCCAGCAGATACAGACTTTTCGGATCGCTTCCGAACAGGTTCATTTTTTTGATGAGATCTGTTGCATTTGTCTCCTCTTCTCCCTGTTCTTTTACAAACCAGTCGAGAAACTGCATTGTACGGAAGTCTTTCACTTCATAGGCGGCTCCGTAGATATTATTGATCAGTCCGGTTACATAGCGCTCATGTTTTAATCCTGCTTCCAGGACTGCCATGTGGCTTTCAAATTCTGCGTCCGGTTTTTCAATCGCCTCAAACGTAATTTTAGCATCATTGTTCTGCATGTACTGTACAAAAAGCATTGCGTGGTCGCGTTCTTCCTGCGCCTGTACGTTATACCAGTTGGCAAATCCGTCAAGTCCTTCGTCGGAAAAATAGTTGGCAAAGGAGAGATAGAGATATGCCGAATAAAATTCCTTATTGATCTGTGTGTTTAACAGTTCAGCTACTTTTTCATTTAACACGGTAAAAACTCCTTTCTCTTTAAACATTTTACATTATATAATATAATGCGAAGCCAGGCGAAAATCAATGTCTAATCGTTTCCTGTGAATTCAATTCTCCTGTAAATACAATTACAGATCGTTCGCCGAGAAGAAGTGTTTTTTCCGCCACAGGCATTTCTTCCGGAGCAAATGTCTGCTGTTTCGGGTCCCCGGTATTTACCGCAATTTTCCAGCAATAATTTTCCGGAAGATCGGGAAGGGTGAGCTGTGCAGCATTCCAGTGGGCGTTTGCAGCGATAAAAATAAGATCTTCTTTCCCTTTTTCCTCGTCATATCCGGCAAACAGAACGCAGGCAGCATACTGGCTTTCCGGCGCGTCAGCCTCCCAGGGAACAAGTCCGTGGAGACTCATAGAGGGGAATCCGATGTAGCTGGGTTCCAGGTCTTTCCGGATGGCCGGGTGATTCCTGCGAAATGCAATCATAAACCGGAAAAAGTCAAAGATATCCTGATTTTTTTCGAGAAGCGACCAGTCCAGCCAGGAAATCTCGTTGTCCTGGCAGTAGGGATTGTTGTTGCCGTAGCGGGTATCTCCGAATTCATCTCCGGAAAGGAACATGGGAGTTCCTCTGCTGCACATCAGTACTGTACAGGCATTTTTCATCATTTTCCGGCGAAGGGACAGAACCGCTTCGTCTTCTGTTTCCCCTTCCTGCCCGCAGTTCCAGCTGTTGTTGTCGTTGAATCCGTCGGTATTGCCCCAGCCGTTGGCTTCATTGTGTTTCTGATTGTAACTGTACAGATCATAAAGGGTAAATCCGTCATGACAGGTGATAAAGTTTACAGAAGCATTGCCCCCGCGGTAAACCGGATCATAAAGGTCAGGAGAGCCGATCATACGCTGGGCTGCAATACGGGCCATATTCGGATCCCCCTTCAGAAAGCATCTCATATCATCCCGGTAACGTCCGTTCCATTCCGCCCAGCGTTTCCAGGCGGGGAACGAACCTACCTGGTAGAGTCCGCCTGCATCCCAGGCCTCCGCAATCAGTTTTACTCCGCCCAGAATAGAGTCAAATGCAAGATTGCGCAGAAGCGGGGGCTGATTCATGGGGACTCCGTCTTCATTCCGCCCCAGAATGGAAGCAAGATCAAACCGGAATCCATCCACACGGTATTCGATCACCCAGTACCTCAGACAGTCCAGGATCAGTTCCTGAACAACAGGGTGGTTGCAGTTCAGTGTATTTCCGCATCCACTGAAGTTGTAGTATTGTCCGTCAGGAGTCAGCATATAATAGATGTTATTGTCAAATCCTTTAAATGAAAAACAGGGACCGAACTCATTCCCTTCAGCCGTATGATTAAAAACAACATCCAGAATAACCTCAATACCGTTGTCGTGGAGCGTTTTGATCATCTTTTTCAGCTCCAGGCCCTCCCGGTTATATTCTACAGAAGAACAGTAGCTGGTGTTGGGGGCAAAGAAACAGACCGGATTGTATCCCCAGTAATCCAGAAGCTGGTTTTCGTCAATAAGCCGGGCGTCTCTCATTTCGTCGAACTCAAAGATCGGCATCAGTTCTACTGCATTGATCCCCAGTTTTTTGAGATAAGGAATTTTCTCTTCCAGACCATGGAAAGTACCCGGACATTTTACGCCGGAAGAAGAATCCATGGTGTAGCCCCTGACGTGAAGCTCATAGATTACAAGATCTTCCATGGGAATCTGGATATGCCGGTCCGGGCCCCAGTCAAAGTTGGAGCGGACCACCCGGGCGCGGTATCCGTGGGAATCGCTGTTTGCGTGGCCCCAGCGGCTCTGCCCGGTAACGGCGCGGGCATAGGGATCCAGAAGAATTTTTGTGCGGTCAAACCGGAGCCCTTTCTTTTCATCAAAAGGACCGTCCAGGCGGTAGGCATATTCAAATTCTTCAATATCCAGTCCGAATACAATCATGGAATAGACAAAACCGATCCGGTAATTGTCCGGGAATTTCAGAACTGCAAAAGGTTCTTCCGCTTCTCTGTGAAACAGAAGGAGTTCGCAGGAGACAGCTCCGTGTGACTGTATGGTGAAATTAACTCCGCCCGGGATAATCGTAGCTCCGAAATCGCGGAAAAACCCGGGGCGTACCTGGAAACCGTTGATCTCATCGATTGGTTTCAGCTGCTGTGCAGAGACAAGCACCAGGTCAGATGCATGCATTGACATGAAAATACCTCCTTTTTACATTACGGATCTATATTCTGATAATAAAAGATAGTACATCAGGTGATTCATATGGATGCAGGCATGAGCCGTCTCCATCTGTTTCATTTTGATATCTATTATACATGAAAAGCTTATTCAGAGCAAAAAAATTCAGAATCAGATAATTCAGAATCAGAGGACAATTGTTATATAATCTGCATAACGCCGGCCATGTCAAAGGAACGTGTCTGCTCGCCCATCATTTTTGTAAGGTAGCAAAAAAATTTTCAGGTATTGACTTTTTTATCCGGTTTCCCTTATGCTGTATGAGGTAATATGCATTGGGACAAAAGACAGGAGGATAATATAATGGGTGGTTTTTTTGGAGTGGCGTCAAAGACGGACTGCATTCTTGAACTGTTCTACGGGGTGGATTATCATTCTCATCTGGGGACAAGAAGAGGCGGAATGGCTGCATACGGAGACGGCGAATTCTGCCGCGCAATTCATAATATAGAGAATTCTCCCTTCCGGACAAAATTCGAGCATGATGTGGAGGAGATGAAAGGAAATATCGGCATCGGCTGTATCTCGGATTATGAGCCCCAGCCGCTTCTGATTCAGTCGCATCTGGGCAGCTTTGCCATTACGACAGTGGGAAAGATCAACAACCAGGCCGAACTCCTGGAAAAGGCATACAAGGATGGACATTCCCATTTTCAGGAGATGAGCGGAGGCCAGATTAATGCTACGGAACTGATTGCTTCTCTGATCTGCCGGAAAGATTCGATTGTGGAAGGCATCCGGTATGCACAGGAGATTGTAGACGGATCCCTTACGCTTCTGGTTATGACAAAAGACGGCATTTACGCGGCAAGGGACCGTCTTGGAAGAACCCCGGTGGTGGTAGGAAAGAAAGAAAACGCGTACTGTGTATCCTTTGAGAGCTTTGCTTATATTAATCTGGGCTATACAGATTACCGGGAACTTGGACCGGCAGAAATTGTGCTTGTCACACCGGACGGAGTGGAGCAGATGTCTCCTCCGGGAGAGAAGATGAAGATCTGTTCTTTCCTGTGGGTTTACTATGGATATCCGACGTCTTCCTACGAGGGGGTAAATGTAGAAGAGATGCGGTATAAATGCGGCAGTATGCTTGCAAAAAGGGATAAAGATTCCGTACATCCGGATATTGTGGCCGGAGTGCCGGATTCAGGCGTGGCGCATGCCATAGGATATTCCAATGAGTCGGGAATTCCCTATGCCAGACCGTTTATCAAATATACGCCGACCTGGCCGCGTTCATTTATGCCTACAAATCAGAGCCAGAGAGATCTGATCGCGAGAATGAAGCTGATCCCGGTTCAGGCACTGATTGAAAATAAAAAACTGCTGTTAATCGATGATTCTATTGTACGGGGCACACAGCTTCGGGAAACGACAGAATTCCTTTACAGAAGCGGCGCAAAAGAAGTGCACGTAAGACCGGCATGTCCGCCTCTTGTATACGGCTGTAAGTTTCTGAACTTTTCCCGGTCAAAATCAGACCTTGATCTGATTACCAGACGGGTGATCCAGGAGAAAGAAGGAGAAAACTGTCCGGAGGAGATTCTGGAAGAGTACACTGATCCGGACAGCTGCCGCTACGCAGAAATGGTGGAAGAGATCCGGAGGATTCAGAACTTTACATCCCTGCGTTTCCATCGTCTGGATGATCTGCGTGCATCCATTGATATTGATCCGTGCAGGCTCTGTACATATTGTTTTGACGGAAAAGAATAAAAACAGAAAACGGTCACATATCCGGTCCGTTTCCCGTCAGGGGACGGACCGGATGCATTAAAAACGGAAAAGAAAGACTTTTCTTTTGAAGAAAAGTCTGGTATAATAAAAAAGCTGTGGACAACACAGATGAAAGGTGTTATTTCCACAACATTATACAGAACAGGAGACGTATCGAAGTGGTCATAACGGGGCGCACTCGAAATGCGTTTGCCCTCCGGGGCACGAGGGTTCGAATCCCTCCGTCTCCGTGTCAGCAGAAAGCGGAATACCTTAAGAACGTGGTATTCTGCTTCCTTTTTATTTTACAGAAAAGTCTCCTCCGGCTATGTTCCCGGCAAATCATAGGCGGATACAGAGGATATGACACCAAAGCAATGATGTCTTGATTCGACTTTAAAAGTCGAAATTTTTCCTATAGAATTTGTTGTGTGCCATATTTCACCAATTTACCATAGGTATGTGTTTTCTGTGCAGGTTATCTCAAAGCAGAAATGAGGTAATACAAATGAATTACGAAAAAACAATTAAAGACATCCTGGATTCTTTTGGAGTGCATCGTTCATACACAGGATACAGCTATGTGACAGAGGGTCTGCTGCTCATTATTGAAGACAAAGAAAGACTGGAGTGTATAACAAAGCTGATTTATCCGGATATAGCATCTCTCTTTCATACATCCTGGAATTGCGTAGAGAAAAATATCAGAACTGTTGTAAACTCTATCTGGGAATCCCATAATACGGAACTTCTTAAAATTATTTTCAACAAATCAGAGAAAGATAAAAAGCCCACGAACAAAGAATTCTTTAAATATATGTACGACTATATCATCAGTCTGCCGGATGAACGCCTGATGCCGGACAGCAGGGCGTGCATCCGATGTCCGATTTCGAACCAGTATTGTGAAACGCTGGAATCATTCTGCAGAAAACTTCTGGAAACTATGAAATGAAGAACAGAACCCCGGCTCCTGCAGTAAAAAACAGAGCCCTGGTAAGGCTCTGTTTTGGCCTGGTATCAGTATTCGCAGAGGACAACAACTTTCTGCGGTGTTGTCCGGGCCGGGATACTGAAAGTAGAGGTTGTATAGTACACAAGGAGCTCTGAGTTTTCCGGGCTGCACATATAGGGCTGGCCATTTGCGGTGACTACGTTTGTAGTAGGACCGATATTCAACTGAAGCGTATTGTCATCAGATGTCAGGCTGTCATCGAAGTAGGACAGTATAACCTGCTGATTCCTGCGCAGTGACGTGATCAGCTCTGCCCGGTACTGAGGCGGATAAACGGCCGGAACGGGAAGATTGGCATCGTAGAATGCAGCAATCCGCATTCCGGTACGGAGTCTGACATTATCGATTATTATTGTTTCACCTGTCACGACTACATTGATGATATCAGAGCCGCTGATTACAGAAAGCATCATGGTGCAGCAGGAGTCTCCCCTGTTGATTCCCTGTATAATACCTTCCACTTTCTCAAATGTTTCATATGCCATAGCTAAAAGTCCTTTTTCTTTTATACTATGCATAAAACCGGAAAAACGACCGCGGCAGATTGCTTCTGCAGCGACGTATTTCAGGTACCCCGGGCGGAGATAAGAGGAGGCGGGATCCTTATAAATTCAGCTCTCCCTGAAGCCATTTTTCCGCCATTTCCGGCCACATGCCTACCTCATCCAGGAGACCTTTCAGCCAGGCCTTGATTTCCGGATCCCACTTTTTCCCTCCGTCTCTTTTCCTGGAAAAATCGTTGCGGATCTTATCTGCCGTTTCCTTTGGCCATGGGGTTTTCCCCTGTTCTATGGCCAGGATCAGTCTGTCAATCTGCTCCAGTGTATAGGATGCGCCGTAACAGCCTTCCAGCCATTCTTCGGTGGCGACAGACATGCCGTGGACGCCGTCTGAAAATACATGGTGAGCGAAGGGCACCCCGGCTTTTCTGCAGGCCATTGCAAAGAGATAACTGTTTTCTACGGGAACGGAATCGTCCGTGGCTGTCTGCCAGAGAAAACAGGGCGGCATATCGTCTGTTACATGCTTTTCCAGGGACATATATTCCAGTTCTTTTTCGTCCGCATCTTTTCCGAGAAGCGCGGTAAAGGAATCTCTGTGTGCGTATTTTCCGGATGTAATTACAGGATAGGCCAGTATTGCGGCATCCGGGCGGGCTGATATGGAGGCATATTTGGGATCCGGGTCAGAAATGTCTGTGTAGTGGACGCAAAGTGACGCGCACAGATGGGCGCCGGCAGAGAATCCGCATACAACCAGCCTGGACGGATCGATGTGGCATACCCCGGCATGATACCGGAGAATACGTACTGCTCTTGCAATATCCATCAGAGGCTGCAGTTTAAGAGGTTCATCCAGATAGTTTACCGTGTATGCCAGAACAAATACGTTGTATCCGGCGGCATAAAAAGTCCGTGCAGCCGGATCCCCCTCCGAGGAAGATACATAACGGTAACCCCCTCCCGGGACAATGAGCATGCACGGGCGAATGTCTTCGTCTTCATGGACATAACTTACAATAATCGGCGTGAAGCCGTATGCTGCAGGGTAGGAGTATTCTCCTTCCTTCCATATTTCTGATCTGAGTCCTATCATTTATTTTCTCCTTGCAGATTTGCTTTCATTTACAGATACAATGTTTGCCAGACCCTGCATCGGCCGGCATCTTATAGATGCCGGCACTGCTGCAGGATCAGGCAAAGCAGAATATGCTACAGCTGGATTTCTTTCAGGTATGGATTCTCTGTTTCGTAGAATCTCTCCTCTTCAACAGCGCGGGCAAGCTCCATATCAATCGGCATCCGGGCCAGCACCGGAATGCCCATCTGTGCCGCTGCTTCGTCTACATGACTTTCACCGAACACTTTGATTTCTTTTCCACAGTCCGGGCATTTCACATAGCTGTAATTTTCTATAATTCCCAGTACCGGGATATTCATCTGTTTTGCCATGCTGCAGGCTTTTTTTACAATCATCTGCACCAGGTCCTGAGGAGATGTTACAATTACGACTCCGTCTACCGGAAGAGACTGGAATACAGTCAGGGGAACATCTCCGGTTCCCGGCGGCATATCCACGAACAGGTAGTCCAGATCTCCCCACATTACATCTGTCCAGAACTGTTTTACAACGCCGGCGATAATGGGACCTCTCCAGATAACCGGAGCTTCTTCATCCGGCAGCAGGAGATTCACGGACATGATTTCTGTTCCGTCTTTAGCGGTACAGGGATAAATGCCTTCCTCGGTGCCCTGTGCTTTTGTGTGAACGCCATACATTTTCGGAATGGACGGACCTGTGATGTCTGCATCCAGGATTCCGACTTTGCATCCCTTTTCCCGGGCCATGCGTGCCAGGGAGGCTGTAACGAAGGATTTGCCTACGCCGCCTTTCCCGCTGACCACTCCGATTACTTCCTTTATGTGGGAATATTTATTCGCCGGTTCAAGAAAGTCTGTTTTTTTGCTGCTGCAGGAGTCGGCATGTGCACAGCCGGCACAGGATTCCTCCGTACATCCATTATTTTTCTGCTCTTCTGACATGATTTATATACCTTCTCTCTGATTATTTTCTGCTCTCTGTACCGGATCAAGGATTATTCTGCCCCGCGGAGCGGATGCGCAGCCAAAAACCGGTATGAAAGGAGAGCATTGCCCTAACAGTATAACACATTTTTTACCGCATGAGTACACCGGGCAGATTCTTGTGCGTTTTTTGTCCGGATTATCAGATAAGGGCGGACAGAGGCGCTTTCTCCATCTTTCTGCGGAATTTTCCGCGAACTGATTTAATATGGAAAAAAATGCCGTAAAATATCTTGCTTTCTTCTGGAAATAGTATATAATAAAGACAGAAAGAATTCCCAGTAAAGTACTAGGAATTAAAAGGAGGAGATGGACTATGATAAATATACAGAAAGCCGCCGTAGTCGGATGCGGATTTGTCGGAGCCAGTATCGCCTATGCCCTGATGCAGAAGGGAACCTTTTCCGAACTGGTGCTTCTCGATGCAAATCATGCCAAGGCAGAAGGGGAAGCTATGGATATCAGCCACGGAGTTCCCTTCGCTCATGCTATGGAGATCTACGCGGGAGATTATGAGGATATCGCGGATGCTTCTGTTATAATTATAACAGCCGGAGCCAATCAGAAACCGGGGGAGACAAGGCTGGACCTGGTGCAGAAAAACGCGGCGATTATGAAGTCGATTATAAAAGAAATCAAACGGGTCGGCTGTGAAGGGATTCTTCTGATTGTGTCGAATCCGGTAGATATTCTTACACAGATTGCTCTGAAGGAATCTGGTTTCCCGAAAGAAAGAGTAATCGGTTCAGGTACGGTTCTGGATACAGCGAGACTGAAATATCTGCTCAGCCAGAAGCTGGATGTGGACAGCAGAAACGTACATGCATTTATTGTCGGCGAGCATGGCGACAGTGAACTGGCTGTATGGAGCTGCGCCAATATTTATGGAATCGGTCTGGAAGAATTTGCGAAACTCCGCGGTTTCAACGGTTTTCATAAAGAGATGGACGAGATCTACCATGCGGTCCGGGACAGCGCTTATGAGATCATAGAGCGGAAGGGTGCTACCTATTACGGGATCGGTATGGCTGCAGCGAGAATTGCAGAGTCAATTGTGAGAGACAGTCATACTGTAATGCCGGTATCTGTTTCCCTGAATGGAGAATACGGTCTGTCCGGTCTCTGCCTGAGTATACCGGCAATTGTGGGAAAGGGAGGCGCCGAACAGATTCTGGAGATCAGTTTCAGTGAAGAAGAAATGGAAAAACTGGAGAGATCGGCAGATGAGCTGAAAGCGGTTCTTGAAAATGTAAAATAGCAGAAGATAAAAACCAGTATGTTCTGAGATGGAGCATACTGGTTTTTTCTTATCCTACATGTTTTTTGATTGCTGCAAAACTTTCCGCGCTGATTACGTGTTCGATCCGGCAGGCATCCTCCACGGCTACTTTCGGATCCACTCCCAGTCTTTCCAGCCAGCTGGAGAGAAGGGTATGTCTTTCATAGATACAGTCGGCAATTGCCTTTCCTGATTCTGTCAGTGTAATATATCCTTCCGGAGAAACGACGATATGTCCGCTTTCTCTCAGTTTTTTCATGGCAACACTGACACTGGATTTTTTAAAATTCAGTTCTGTCGCAATGTCTACAGAACGTACTACGGGGAGGCGCTGGCTTAAGACCAGAATTGTTTCCAGATAATTTTCAGCAGATTCATTTCCATGCATAGATTTCACCTCGATCAAAATAGAATATTTACATATAAGTATAGCATAGACAAAAGATAACGGCAAAAGGTATTTTCTTGAAAATATATCTCAAAAAGCATTGACAAATGCAAAGAGTTAGTTTAGACTATCAACTGTTAGATGAAACAATCAACGGAATCATGAGCATTGAAAACGAAAATGAGAGGATCAGAGGTTATGAATTTACTGGACGCTGAAGAAGGCAGAGAATATATCATAAAAGATATTGCAACAGATGATGAGGAGATGGAGGCATTTCTGTTTTCTCTTGGCTGCTACAGCGGCGAACCGATTACTGTGGTCTCGCGGGTGAGAGGCGGCTGTGTGGTTTCCATCAAGGATGGGAGATACAATATTGATACTGATTTAGCGCAAGCTATTTCAATATAAAACAAATAAAAAAATAGTAATTTTATTTACTATTTTTTTTGCACCAAGGTTAGTTTAATCTAATCGGAATGAAGGAGGAGAATTGCAGATGAGAATTGCTTTTGCAGGAAATCCGAACAGCGGCAAGACTACCATGTATAATGCGCTGACAGGGAGAAACGAGCGTGTGGGAAACTGGGCCGGTGTTACGGTAGAGCGAAAGGAAAGCCTTATTAAGAAGGCGTACTATGGCGGAGCGGAAGAGCTGACAGCGGTAGATTTACCGGGCGCTTATTCCATGTCTCCCTTTACTTCGGAGGAGAGTATCACCAGCAGCTATGTCAAAAATGAACATCCGGACGCAATCATTAATATTGTTGACGCGGCGAATCTGAGCCGGAGTCTGTTTTTTACCACACAGCTTCTGGAACTGGGGATCCCGGTCGTAGTGGCTCTGAACAAGAGTGATATTACGGATAAGAAACAGACAAAAATTGATGAAAAACTTCTGTCTGAGAAACTGGGATGCCCGGTGATCAGAACCGTTTCTACTTCCTCGGGACACACAGGTCTTAAAGAGGTTGTCACCGCGGCTGCTTCTCTGAAAGGGAAAGAGCAGAAGGCGCCTTATGTACAGGCAGAGATCGATCTCCATGATAAAAATGCGGTGGAAGCCGCGGACAGAAAGCGTTTCGAGTTTGTCAACGGCATTGTAAAATCAGTAGAACAGCGGAAAGTCTTCACAAAAGACAAGAATATACAGGATAAGATTGATGCTGTTATTACGCACAAAATTATCGGAATTCCGATTTTTGCGGCAGTGATTTTCCTTGTGTTCTACATATCCCAGACGACACTGGGAACCTGGATTGCCGACTGGCTGGTTGCATGGATTGAAACCTTCCAGGGATGGGTCGGCGGTCTGATGGAAAACGCGAATCCGCTCCTGTATGCCCTCCTGGTTGACGGCATTATCGGCGGTGTCGGCGCGGTAGTGGGATTCCTGCCTCTGGTAATGGTAATGTATTTCCTGATTGCCCTTCTGGAGGACTGCGGTTATATGGCGCGGGCGACGGTTGTTCTGGATCCGATTTTCAAAAGAGTAGGTCTTTCCGGTAAATCTGTGATTCCTATGGTTATCGGTACCGGCTGTGCCATTCCGGGGGTTATGGCTTCCCGTACGATCCGCAACGAAAGAGAGCGGAGAACGACAGCGATGCTTACACCGTTTATGCCGTGCGGAGCCAAGATTCCTGTAATCGCATTGTTTGCGGGAGCATTCTTCGCAGATGCATGGTGGGTATCCGCGACCATGTATCTTGTCGGTATTGTTCTGGTTCTTCTGGGAGCTCTTCTTGTAAAGAAAATTACGGGGCAGAAATACCGTAAGTCATTCTTCATTATTGAGCTTCCGGAATATAAGATCCCCAGCCTGAAGAGAGCCTGCGTATCCATGCTTGAGCGCGGAAAGGCTTACATTGTAAAAGCAGGAACCATTATTCTGGTATGCAATACAGTGGTACAGATTATGCAGAGTTTCAACTGGCAGTTCCAGCTTGTGGAAGAAGGTGCAGAGAGTACCTCTATCCTGGCAAGTATTGCACATCCCTTCGCAATCCTGTTTATTCCGCTGGGATTTGGAGTATGGCAGCTGGCAGCGGCAGCCATTACAGGATTTATTGCAAAGGAAAATGTTGTGGCTACACTGGCGGTCGTTTATGGTGTTACAAACCTGATTGACCCGGATGAAATGGCGCTGGTCGGCAGCGGAAATGAAGTGGCGACGATTATGGGACTTACAAAAGCGGCGGCTCTTGCCTACCTGATGTTTAATCTCTATACTCCGCCGTGTTTTGCCGCTCTTGGAGCTATGAATTCGGAAATGAAGAGCGGGAAATGGCTGTTTGGCGGTATATGCCTCCAGCTGGCCACGGGTTATACAGTAGCGTTCCTTGTATATCAGATCGGTACGCTTGCGACAACAGGAGCTCTTGGAACTGCATTTGTTCCCGGACTGATTGCAATTCTGGTATTTGCAGCTATTATTATATGGAGAATCCGCAGGTCGGATAAAGAATTTACTGCAGAATACAGCTTACATGCAAAAGCATAAAAAATCAGCGGCGGACAGGGTGAGTACTTTGTCCGCCGCTTGATATGAAAAGCAGAGAAGCGCAGCAGAATTTCCGGAAGAATGCTTTACAGAAAAGAGGATCCTGTGTATTGTTTATGATAGAAAGGGTGATATTTTATGGCAGATGTAATAGCAGTTCTTGTTTTGGCGGTTTTAATCGGAAGTGCGGCTGCGTATATAATAAAAGCGAAGAAAAGCGGTGTGAAATGTATCGGATGCCCTGCCGGAGGAAGCTGTCCGGGCAGCGCCAGGCTTCCGAAAAAGAAGCTGGACGGCCGGGTGATTGGCAGAAAAACAATAAAAATATCCGGGATGCACTGTGCCCATTGTGCTGCGGATGTGACAAAAACGCTGAATCAGATAGACGGAGTCCGGGCAGAGGTGAATCTTTCAAAAAGCAGTGCCAGGATTTCCTATGACAGAAAAATCGAAGACAGTGTTTTAAAAAATGCGGTGGAAAAGACCGGGTATCATGTTATCAGTATATCATAAACAGAAAATGAGAAATGTGTAAAAGAGGGATTCATATGGTTAACGGGATCATTATTCTGATTTTGGCTGTATTACTCTGTTTCGGGATTAAAAGCTCGGTGAAACATTTTAAAGGAGAGGGTGCATGCTGCGGAGGCGGATCCGGTTCGGTGAAGACCAGAAGGCCAAAGAAAAAGAAACTGGACGGTCCGGTGACCGGACATTATACACTCAGGATTCAGGGGATGCATTGTCAGAACTGCGTCAATCGCATTACAAGGGTGATTAATTCTATTGACGGAGCGTCGGCGAAGGTAAGTTTAAGAAAGAAAAGCGCGGAAGTGTCCTGTGACCGCGATATTGAGAAAGCCGATCTGATACGTGCAGTAGAAAGCGCCGGATTTGAAGTTGAGAGTATATCATAACGGAACGGACAGGGCAGATCCTGAATCTGTATCCGTGCCGGAACCGGAAACAACAGGAGGCGGCTGTGAGTAAAAAGGAACAGATTATTGAGAAATTGAAAGAAAACGGATGCCGCATTACAAAACAGCGTCTTATGCTTATAGATATTATCCTTGAAAATGACTGCTCAAGCTGTAAGGAAATTTTCTATAAAGCATCAAAGGCAGATCATAAAATCGGTGTTGCAACGGTATACCGTATGATCAACGCGCTGGAAGAGATCGGTGCGATCAGCAGAAAAAACATGTACCGGGTGGAGTGTTCCGATGAATGTGCCCGGTCGGACGGATGCGAGATTGTCCTGGATGACAATACTACCTATCATCTGTCTTTGCCCAAATGGAACAGAGTAGTCCAGGAAGGAATGAAACGGTGCGGGTATCTGAAAGATCAGAAGGTGGCTGCAATACGCCTGCAGAACGGCGGCATAAAAACAGATCAGACTGATTGAGAATAGAACAGAGTTTATTTAAGTGGAAGAATGCCGGGAACCGACTGGTGTTCTTCCTGTTTTTTTGCCCCGTCTTCCGGAAAGGTTTTGCGATAGCGTTTCGATGCCGGGGATAATGATAAAATTTCTCACCAGTCATTGTTAGAATTGACTAGTGTGAAAAAGGATTGTTATGATGTGACAGAAACTTACAGTATTACATAATATTAACAAGGGAGTGATATAGCTGTGAAGCAGCACAGATTCTGGGCATGGGCTTCGGTCTTTTGTTTTCTGATGGTATTCTATACCGGCTATAAGCACAAATAATGAGTCATAACAAGCAATAACAGGAGGTACTTAATTTATGATCAGTGTTTCAACATTAAGGAAAATCGTTTTATTTGCAGGAGGTGTTCTGTTCGGAACGGCAGGCGTGAAAGTTCTCTCAAGCAAAGACGCCAAGAAGGTATATACAAACTGTACAGCAGCAGCTCTGCGTGCGAAGGACTGTGTGATGAAAACGGCTACTGCGGTTCAGGAGAACGCAGAGGACATTCTGGCCGAGGCTCAGCAGATCAACGAGAGAAGAGCGGCAGAGGAAGCTGCGGCTGTTCAGGAAGATGCAGAAACAGAAAATGCAGGTGCGGAAGATTCCAAAGAAAAGACAGTATAGTAAGCAGTGAAATTTATTATAAGGCATGAGATCAGAGGCCGTCTGCGCATTCATGTTGTTCAGGGAAGAATGACATGTGCGCAGGCGGATACTCTTTGCTGGTTTCTTGAAAAACAGGAGTATGTAACAGATGCAAAGGTTTATGAGCGCACCGCAGATGCCGTCATCTGTTATAAAGGAGACCGGGAAGAGATTATTGCCGTACTCAAAAGCTTCAGTTACGAAAAAGCAGATGTGCCGGAAAACGTAGCGGCAAGCTCCGGCAGGGAACTGAATTCCACCTATCGGGAGAAGCTGATCACAAAGGTGATCCTGCATTATGGAGGAAAGCTTATCATCCCCTATCCTGTCAGGAAAGTCTGGATGACGCTGAAGGCCGTCCGCTATATCTGGCAGGGAATCCGGTGTCTGGCAAAGCGCAGGATCGAAGTCCCTGTACTGGATGCCACTGCGATCGGGGTGTCCGTATTCCGGGGGGATTTCAATACCGCAGGATCGGTGATGTTTCTGCTTGGCGTGGGAGAACTTCTGGAGGAGTGGACACATAAAAAGTCTGTGGGAGATCTTGCCCGGAGCATGTCCCTGAATGTAAAGAAGGTCTGGCTTAAAAAGGATGACCGGGAAGTGCTGGTTCACGCATCCCGGATTCAGCCGGGCGATGTGGTAGTTGTGCATATGGGCAATGTGATTCCTTTTGACGGGGAAGTCTGCGGAGGAGAGGGCATGGTCAATCAGTCTTCACTGACAGGTGAGCCCCTTCCGGTACAGAGAGAAAAAGGAAAAACAGTTTATGCAGGCACGGTCCTGGAAGAAGGAGAACTGGAGATTCTGGTTAAGGCCGTGTCCGGGTCCACGCGGTTTGAGAAAATCGTGACGATGATCGAAGAGTCAGAAAAGCTGAAGTCTGCTCTGGAGAGCAAGGCAGAGCATCTGGCAGACCGGCTTGTGCCGTATACACTGGCAGGAACCGGTATTGCAGGCCTGGTAACCCGCAATGCCACGAAAGCATTATCTGTGCTTATGGTGGACTTTTCCTGCGCGCTGAAACTTGCTATGCCCATCGCCGTGCTTTCGGCTATCCGCGAGGCAGGACAGCACGGCATCACCGTAAAAGGCGGCAAATATCTGGAAGCCGTGGCAGAGGCGGATACGGTTGTATTTGACAAAACAGGTACCCTTACAAAGGCAAAACCTACCGTAAAGGATGTTGTTGTTTTCGGCGATTATCCGGCGGATGAAGCGCTGCGCATTGCCGCATGCCTGGAGGAACATTTCCCGCACTCCATGGCCAGGGCTGTGGTGGATGCGGCAAAGAAGAAAAAGCTGTATCATGAGGAGATGCATTCGAAAGTGGAGTATGTAGTTGCCCACGGGATCTCTTCTCATATAGAGGAAAAGAAAGTTGTCATAGGAAGCAGGCATTTTGTTTTTGAGGACGAAAAATGCACGGTACGTCCGGAAAAACAGGAAGCGTTTGACGGGATCCCTGCAGAGTATTCCCATCTTTATCTTGCGATTGACGGGGAACTGACAGCGGTAATCTGCATTGAAGATCCTCTGCGGGAAGAAGCCGCGGATATGGTGCGTCTGCTAAAAGCAGAGGGCATATCCAAGGCCGTAATGATGACAGGGGACAGCGGGCAGACCGCTGCTTCGATTGCCGGACGGGTAGGAGTGGATGAGTACTATGCGGAAGTCCTTCCGGAAGATAAAGCCCGTTTTGTGGAACGTGAAAAAGCATCCGGAAGAAAAGTCATTATGATCGGCGACGGGATTAATGATTCACCGGCCCTTTCTGCCGCTGATGCGGGGATTGCCATCAGCGATGGGGCGGAGATTGCCAGGGAGATTGCAGATATTACTATCGCCGCGGATGATCTGCGTGAGCTGGTTACACTGAAATATCTGTCCAATCAATTGATGAAACGGATCCGGAGAAATTACCGGGCAATTGTAGGCATTAATGCCGGACTGATCGGTCTGGGTGCAGGAGGGGTCATACAGCCTGCAACATCGGCTCTTCTTCACAATACGTCAACCATTGCCATCAGCCTGAAAAGTATGCAGAATCTGCTTCCGGAAGAAGCACGGACAAAATAGCAGGAGAAACAAAAAAAGGAAGAAATCCAGAAACGGGAGGATTTCTTCCTTTTTTGTATGAAAATCTATTTTGCAGGCTTTGCTTTGGGATAGATACGCTCCATCCTTTCATCCGGGAAATGAGAATCTATAAATTCCGTGTATGCATTGGTCTCATCCGAGCTGCCGGTCTGCCGCTGGTTATACCGGTACAGTGCCAGACTGGATATAATCATATTGAAGCACATAAAAACAACCATAATCCATGTTAACCATTTTCCCGGTTTTACAGGGATCCGCTCAATAAGCGCAGAGAGTCTGGGGTATAGAAATTTCATCCACACCACAGCGGCAATTCCCCAGAAGAAGCAGTACAGCAGATTAATACGGCCGCCCAGGTTAAAGGGGATCCCGCTGTAATCCCAGAACATAGTGCCGAAGACCAGTTCTGCGAGAACGCTGCAGATATATTCATAGGCTCCGCCGAGAAAAGTGCCGAATAAAAAGATAAAACTGTCGCTGCGTTCCCGGTACTGATACAGAATAACCGTCAGCAGGACACAGCCCATACCCCAGACAATGCTGAACGGGCCGTAAACAAGACTGCTGCGGCTCATCAGTTCTCCCATTGTAATATAACAGAAAATGGTTTCTGTCAGGTCCCCAAGGAGAGAGCCAAGAAAGAACAGCCAGGCCAGCTTATAAAAGCAGCAGCCCTGAGCAAATATTTCCGGTTTTCCGGCTTCCGCGTCCTGGTGCAGCTTTTCCCGCCTGCGGACTTTCAAAAGCTCTCTGCGGTCCAGGCCGGAGTAGCTTTTTTCCAGATGTTTCAGAACCCAGCCGGTCAGTCCTTCCCCCATAGTATCGGCGGCTTTCTGAAGACTTTCTGATATATCGTCTATCAGGATGATGCGTTTGATCCGGGAACGGACAACAGAGATTGCGCTGAAAGTTCCGATCAGATCAATGAGCATGATAAGGCAGATGATAAGAAGGACGATCATACCTGCCAGTTCCGGAATCAAAGAGAGCAGTTCCGTAAACAAAGGATTAAGGAACAGAATGCAGATCAGTGCAGAGGCTCCCCATACGAGGACGGAGATCAGACTTACATAGCCTCCGAACTGCATTTTTCTATCGGAATAGTCCCACCATTTCCGATGAAAGATTTTTTCCAGAATCAGTCCGGTCATCACACTGAGGAAAAAGGTCAGAATTACTCCTCCGAGAAACAGAAAGAAAGGCTGATCTTTCAGTTCTGACAGAAAAACGGTAAAACACACGCCGCCCAGTCCGTAAGAGGGACAGTAGGGCCCGAAAAGGGCGCCGACATCAATAAATTTCTTTTTGCGAAGAGCGGCAATGGAGGTCCCGATGACCCATCCGATAAATGCATAAATGATAAAAAACCAGGTCAACTGATAGAGTGAATAATGCATAACAGGTCTCCTTTATCTTTTGTATTCGTTATATCTGTACCACAATATATCATATAAAGGTGAAACTGCCTAGTTTTTATGATAAATCTTTTGAATTTTATAAAAATATGATATAGTTCCGCGCTCATAATATTAAAACATAGGGCTGTCATCCTGGAAAAATCTGTGTTATAATTCTGATAGTTGCGTTTCTGGGCGCAATATCATCAGCGTACAAAGGCGCCGACGCCGGCATACACTGGTATTAAAATACGTTTTAGATGGGATGAGTTTTATGGTATACAATAATATTTTAGAAGCCGTGGGCCATACACCGATGGTACGGTTAAATCGTATGGTTCCGGAAGGCTGCGCGGAAGTACTTGTTAAATTTGAAGGATTAAATGTCGGAGGATCCATTAAGACCCGGACGGCACTGAATATGCTGGAGGATGCGGAAAAGAAAAACCTGATTTCGCCTTCCAGGACCATTATTGTTGAACCTACCAGCGGAAATCAGGGAATCGGTCTTGCTCTGTGCGGAGCCGTAAAAGGTTATAAAGTAAAGATTATTATGCCGGATTCTGTTTCCGAAGAGAGACGTCTTCTGGTTACCCACTACGGCGCAGAGGTTATTCTGGTGCACGATGCGGGGAATATCGGCGATTGTATTGAAGAATGTCAGAGAATTGCAGATCAGATGGCAGCAGAAAATCCGGATGTATTTGTACCGGGCCAGTTTGATAATCCGGCGAATCCGGAGGTGCACCGCAAATATACGGCTGCAGAGATATTAGAGCAGGTTGACGGGCCGATTGACGGATTCTGTTCCGGTTTCGGGACCGGCGGAACGATCAGTGGAATCGGTGAAGTGTTAAAAGAACATAATCCGGGTATGGAGATCTGGGCGGTAGAACCGGAAAACGCAGCAATTCTTTCCGGAGGATCTATCGGAACGCATCTTCAGATGGGAATCGGCGATGGTCTTGTTCCGGGGAATCTGAACAATCAGATTTATGGCGATATTTATATTGTAACCGACGAGGAGGCATTGACAACAGCGAAGAATCTGGCTTCTATGGAGGGATTGATGTGCGGGATTTCCAGCGGCACCAATGTGGCGGCTGCAATCCAGCTTGCAAAGAAACTGGGCGCCGGAAAACGGGTAGTTACCGTGCTGCCTGATACGGCGGAGAGATATTTCTCCACCCCGCTGTTTGACCGGTGAAACAGTCTGAGGATCCGGCAGAATAATTTATTGCGGAATACAGGAAAACGTCCGTCAGAGATTTTTACAGAAAATCTCCGACGGACGTTTCTTTTGCATCCGGTTCTGAATTCAGATAAGCGGGCAGGCCGCTTTGATATAAAATCTACGAAAGATCCTTTATTTCGCTGTGCAGCTGCTGCAGCGATTTTACATCTCCGCTGCCGTGTTCTCTGATATACCGGATTCCTCCTACGGCAGCTTTTGCGGCGGCCATTGTGGTCATGTAAGGGATCTTTGCCTTAATGGCAGCTTTTCTCAGATAACTGTCATCGTGCACGCTTTCCTTGCCGGAGGGAGAGTTGACAATCAGATCGATCTGTCCGTTGGTAATCATATCCAGGATATTCGGGCGTCCTTCATACAGCTTTTTTACCCGAACAGCAGGAACTCCGGCCGCCTGGATCAGACGGCAGGTCTCGCCTGTGGACAGGATCCGGAATCCGCAGTCAGCGAAGCCTTTTGCGATTTCAGCTGCTTCCGGTTTGTCCCGTCTGTTGACGGAGATAAGAACGGTTCCCTCCAGAGGAAGGCAGGTCTGTGTGGCTTCCTGGGCTTTGCAGAATGCTTCGCCGTAATTGTCGGAAAGCCCCAGAACCTCTCCTGTAGAGCGCATTTCCGGTCCGAGAAGAGGATCCACCTCCGGAAACATATTAAACGGAAAGACGGCCTCTTTTACCCCGTAATAAGGGATGTTCTGTTCCTTCAGATCCGGAACGGGAGATGGATTCCCGGTAAATTCCGATGTGATAATCTCTATGGAAAGCGGCACCATGCGGATGTTGCATACCTTGGATACCAGCGGTACAGTCCGTGACGCCCGTGGGTTTGCCTCAAGTACGTAGACAATGCCGTCCTCAATGGCATACTGCATATTCATTAATCCCTTAACATGCATCTCCTCTGCAATTTTTCTTGTATACTCTTTTATGGTGCGCACATGCTTCTCTGAAATATGAACGGATGGGATGATGCATGCGGAATCGCCGGAGTGTATGCCGGCAAGCTCAATATGCTCCATCACAGCAGGGACAAATGCATGCGTACCGTCACTGACAGCGTCTGCTTCGCATTCCAGGGCATGATTCAGAAAACGGTCGATGAGAATCGGCCGGTCAGGCGTAACTCCCACAGCGGCCTCCATATATCCGGTCATACTCTCTGCATCATATACAACTTCCATTCCCCGGCCGCCCAGCACATAGGAGGGGCGGACCATAACCGGATATCCGATTTTATCCGCAATAGCAAGGGCCTCCCGGACGGTAGAAGCCATACCGGATTCCGGCATGGGGATGCCGAGTTTGTTCATCATGGCACGGAACTGATCCCTGTCTTCCGCCAGGTCAATAACAGAAGGTGAAGTGCCAAGGATACGCACTCCGTTATTCTCAAGTTCGGAAGCAAGATTAAGAGGCGTCTGTCCGCCGAACTGCGCAATTACTCCCAAAGGCTGTTCCTTTTCGTAGATACTCAGCACATCTTCCAGTGTCAGGGGCTCAAAATACAGTTTGTCTGATGTATCATAATCTGTAGATACGGTTTCAGGATTGCAGTTTACAATAATCGTTTCGAATCCCAGTTTTTTCAGCGAAAGTGCGGCATGGACACAACAGTAATCAAATTCAATTCCCTGACCGATCCGGTTTGGTCCGCCGCCGAGAATCATAATCTTTGGACGGCCGGAATTTACCGGGTTTCTGTCTTCTGCATTATAGGTAGAGTAGTAATACGAACTGTTCTCTGTACCGCTGACATGAACGCCTTCCCATGCTTCAGTGACGCCCAGCGCGGTACGGCGCTGCCGGATCTGGTCTTCCGGAATCTCCAGAAGCATACTCAGATATCTGTCAGAAAAGCCGTCTTTTTTTGCGGAAATAAGTAGTTTGTCTGAAGGAAGTCCGCCCCGGTATTCCAGAATATTTTCCTCTTCTTCCACCAGCTCCTTCATCTGGCGGATGAACCAGGCCTTTACACCTGTAAGTTCATGAATCTCTTCTACAGAAGCTCCTTTTCTCAGTGCTTCATACATGATGAAATGACGGTCGCTGGAGGGAACAGCAAGTTTATACAATAGTTCCCTGCAGCTCAGATCATTGTAATTCCGGGCAAATCCCAGTCCGTACCGGCCGGTTTCAAGACTGCGGATGGCTTTCTGAAAGGCTTCCTTGTATGTTTTTCCGATACTCATAACCTCGCCTACAGCACGCATCTGTGTGCCGAGTTTATCCTCTACACCTTTAAACTTTTCAAAAGCCCAGCGGGCGAATTTAATTACTACATAATCACCGTCAGGAACATATTTATCCAGTGTGCCGTATTTTCCGCAGGGAATATCTTTCAGAGTCAGTCCGGCGGCCAGCATGGCGGATACTAAAGCGATAGGGAAGCCGGTCGCCTTGGAAGCCAGTGCAGAGGAGCGCGATGTTCTGGGGTTGATTTCAATGACAACAATGCGGTCACTGACCGGATCATGGGCGAACTGGACGTTGGTTCCTCCGATGACCTGTACAGATTCTACGATACGGTAAGCCTGATCCTGGAGACGCTTCTGAACGTCCTCTGAGATCGTCAGCATGGGAGCAGAGCAGAAGGAATCTCCTGTATGAACCCCCATGGGATCAATGTTTTCGATAAAGCAGACTGTGATCATATTATTGTCTGCATCCCGGACGATCTCCAGTTCCAGCTCCTCCCATCCAAGGACGGATTCTTCCACCAGGACCTGTCCCACAAGACTGGCCTGGAGGCCCCTGGCGCAGACCGTTTTCAGTTCCTCTTTATTATATACCAGGCCTCCTCCGGCTCCGCCCATTGTGTAGGCAGGACGGAGAACAACAGGATATCCAAGCTGTTCTGCAATGCCCAGAGCTTCCTCCACACTGTAGGCCACCTGGCTTCTTGCCATTTCAATACCGATGGCATCCATGGACTTTTTGAATTCAATCCGGTCTTCTCCCCGTTCAATGGCATCTACCTGAACACCGATAACCTGTACCTTATATTTGTCCAGGACTCCTTTTTTTGCAAGCTCCGCACAGAGATTAAGGCCGGACTGCCCGCCGAGATTCGGGAGCAGCGCGTCCGGGCGCTCTTTCGCGATGATCTGCTCCAGCCGCCTGGCGTTAAGGGGCTCAATATAGGTTACATCTGCTGTTTCCGGATCTGTCATTATAGTAGCCGGGTTAGAATTGACCAGCACGATTTCATAGCCCAGCTTACGCAGTGCCTTGCATGCCTGAGTGCCGGAATAGTCGAATTCGCAGGCCTGACCGATAATAATGGGGCCTGAACCGATGATGAGAATTTTATTAATATCTGTTCTCTTTGGCATGAAACCTCATTCCTCCTGAATATTTATTAGAATTTGAGTATTATTATACAATGGAATGACGGGAAGGAAAAGAAAAATGTGTGGATAAACCAGGCTTTTTATTTTCAGAAAGAAGAGGAGAAGGGAAGGCTTATTTATAAATATGCGAATAAATAAAAGCCCGCCGGAAACTTACCCTGCAGGCAGCGGAGAAGAGAATTCTTCTGTAAACTGTCCTGCGGCAGGTTTCCGCGGGCTTTATCAATTCTTTCTGTTATTTATGAAATCCTATATCTGACAGATATTAACACCGGATACATGTCAGATCCGTGCTACGCCGCTCTTACGTGCAGCCTCGGCAACAGCGGTTGCTACGGCATCTTTTACACGGGGATCAAATGCAGCCGGAAGGATATAATCCGGATTCAGCTCTTCGTCGCTTACCAGTCCGGCGATTGCATAAGCAGCGGCAATCTTCATCTCATCGTTGATATCTGTTGCACGTACGTCCAGAGCACCGCGGAAAAGTCCCGGGAAGCAGAGAACATTGTTTACCTGATTCGGGAAATCAGAACGTCCGGTAGATACAACAGCAGCGCCAGCTTCTTTTGCCTCATCCGGGAAAATCTCCGGTGTCGGATTTGCACAGGCAAAGATAATCGGATCTTTAGCCATTGTACGAACCATGTCGCCTGTTAATGTACCGGGTGCAGATACACCGATAAAGATATCAGCGCCTTTTAATACATCTGCCAGAGAACCTTTTTCATGGTTCTGGTTTGTGATTTTTGCCATTTCTTCTTTGATCGGGTTGAGACCTTCGCGTCCTTCATAGATTGCACCTTTGCGGTCAGTCATAATTACGTTTTTCAGTCCCATGGAAATAAGCAGTCTGATGATTGCGATTCCGGCTGCTCCGGCTCCGGATGTAACGATTTTAACATCGGAAAGATTCTTTCCGACGATCTTCAGGGCATTGATAACGCCTGCCAGAGTGATAACAGCTGTTCCGTGCTGATCATCGTGGAAGATCGGAATATCGCAGCATTCTTTCAGTCTTTTTTCAATTTCAAAGCAGCGGGGAGCGGAGATGTCCTCCAGATTTACCCCTCCGAAACTTCCGGCAAGAAGACGAACGGTTTCCACAATGTCATCTACCTCTTTGCTGCGGATGCAGAGCGGAATCGCGTCAACGTCGCCAAATTCTTTAAAGAGGACACATTTGCCTTCCATAACCGGCATTCCTGCTTCAGGACCGATATCTCCCAGACCGAGTACGGCAGTACCGTCTGTAACAACGGCTACTGTATTCCAGCGGCGGGTCAGATCAAAGCTTTTGCTGACATCCTTCTGGATTTCGAGGCAGGGCTGTGCTACACCCGGGGTGTAGGCAAGACTTAACGCCTCTTTTGAATTTACAGAAGCTCTTGATTTGATTTCAATTTTTCCTTTCAGTTCATAATGCATTTTTAATGATTCTGATGCATAATCCATGGTAGTTCCCTCCTGTATTAAAATATGTATTGTCAGGGGAAAAAAGATCCCGGCAATTTTACCATGTGTCTATTTTACACAATTTTTTTCAGCATGTAAACCCGGAATTCAAAACATAAGCGGAATTCTGACATCTTGTGCATTTTTTCCGGCTATGGTACATTTTATAAAAACAGGAGGCGTTCTATGGAAGTATCTGAATATTTTCCTGTCTGGGATAAACTGTCAGCGGAACAACAGAATAAACTGACCGGTTCAGCCATCCGGCACAATGTGAAAAAAGGAACCATGGTTCACGGAGGAGCAGAGGAGTGTCTCGGACTTCTTCTGATCCGTTCCGGACAGCTCCGGGCATATATCTGCTCGGAAGAAGGGCGGGAAATAACACTTTACCGTCTGTTTGAAAGGGATATCTGTCTGTTTTCCGCTTCATGCATGATGAACAGTATTCAGTTTACTGTTAATATAGAAGCGGAAAAAGATACGGATTTCTGGCTGATCCCGCCGGATATATACAGAAGTATCATGGAAAAATCCGCACCTTTGTCAAATTTTACAAATCAGATTATGGCCGCCAGATTTTCTGAAGTTATGTGGCTGATAGAGCAGATAATGTGGAAAAGTTTTGACAGGCGGCTTGCGGAATTCCTTCTGGAGGAAAGTGCTCTGGAAGAAAGCGGCACCCTTACAATTACCCATGAAAAAATCGCGAATCATATGGGAACGGCAAGGGAAGTTGTTACCCGTATGCTGAAATATTTTCAGAATGAAGGACTTGTAGCATTGTCCCGGGGGAAAATAGAACTTACAGATCTGAATAAACTGGTACAATACAGTAAAAAATGAGAACGAATTTCAAAATACTCTTGAAAAATTCATACCAGTCATGTATTATATCAATATGAGTTAGATAAGACTAACCGAGAGCGGTAAAATAAAAGTCAGCGAATGTATGATTTCAGGAGGTAATGTTATGAGCGTTGTCATTATAGGAGGCCACGACAGAATGGTATGTCAGTATAAGAAAATCTGCAAACAGTTTAAGTGTAAGGCCAAAGTGTTTACTCAGATGCCGGCAAGTTTTGGCAAACAGATCGGCAGTCCGGATCTGATTGTGCTTTTCACCAATACCGTTTCCCATAAGATGGTCCGCTGTGCCGTGGAAGAAGCAGAGCGGTGCAATGCAGATGTAATCCGGTGTCATACCAGCAGTAAAAATGCATTAGAAGAAATTCTCGGAAATGTATGCGCATAAAGATTTGAATTTGTGGGTGTAGAAGCGTCCGCCGGGGAGTCCGGGTATGGTGCCGGA
>ERZ1643247.1132-NODE-1132-length-26652-cov-7.876076_pt1 | contig 26652 bp, 28 predicted proteins | sample MGYA00579264_ERZ1643247 | MGnify/ENA primary metagenome ERZ1643247 (study PRJEB29033, sample SAMEA4952262) | chicken gut metagenome | biome: Broiler Chicken; feature: Gastrointestinal Tract; material: Caecum | place: Ireland | collected 2018 | study: Broiler... | reverse complement strand
TTTCCTTTCTATTCTGATTCCTATTGTAAACAATCTTTCCCTTTTTCGGAAGTTTCCCTTTGTTACATCGTATAAACGCTTTGGTTCATACTTTTCGCAGTACTTTGGAACCGCCAAATACTTCAGACATTTTCATTTTTTCTAATGCATCATCCAAATTCTGAACCTCCTGCTGCGTCAGCGTAATCTCTGCTGCACGAAGATTTTCCAGCATCCGTTCGATCTTTCTTGTTCCAGGGATCGGAACCAGATACGGTTTTTTACAGATCATCCATGCAAGAGAAATTTGTGCTTGCGTTGCATGTTTTTCTTCTGCCATCTCTTTGAGCATTGTCAGTAACTCCTGATTTTGCTGCTGCGCTTCCGCAGAAAACTGCGGCATCACGCTGCGGTAATCAAATTTTTGATCAAATACACTATTATGGTTGTACTTACCGGATAAGAATCCATTTGCCATAGGCGAAAATGCCACAAAACCGATGGCTAATTCTTCCAAAACAGGGAATAGGCTTTCATACCCCCGTGCCATCATAGAATACCTGTTTTCAATTGCCGTTACCTTGCAGACAGCGTCCGCACGGCGAATATATTCCTCATTGGCCTCCGATATCCCCCAATGGGTAATATCGCCCTTTTTGATCAGCTCTGCCATGACCTCTGCAACAACCTCCGGCGGTGTATTTGGATCTATCCGATGTTGAAAGTATAAATCAATATGGTCTGTTTGCAGCCTTCTCAAAGATCCTTCCACAGATGCTCGAATTACGCTCGGAGTCGAATTCGGAATCAATGCATGGTTAATCCTTCCATCTGTTTTATCAAATCCAATGCCAAATTTGCTGGCAATCTTCACATGATTGCGATATGGTTTCAATGCTTTTCCAACCAAAACTTCATTTTCATGTGGATCTTCTGCAGAACCGTAGATTTCTGCCGTATCAAAAAAACGATATCCCATCTCAAAAGCTGCCTGTATCGCCCGCATTGCTTCTTTCGATTCTGTCGGCGCGCCATATGCATGACTAAATCCCATGCAGCCGAGTCCCACTGCCGATACTTCCAAATCTTTTCCCAATAAACGCGTGTTCATATTCCTTACGCCTTCTTTCCCAATTCATAAGCCTCTTGTTCTGCTTTGCTTCCTTTCACCGCACCGCTTTCATAAAATCCGCCGCCATAAATCTTTGCCTTTACCGTTGCACCAGGCAGACAGTCCGTAAATTCGGAAAGTGCATCAAAGGTACGCTCCAAAGCCGCATTTTCATCAGCAGCAGTCGCAATAAAATAAAACTCTTTGTTTTTGATTTTTGTATATTGAGGCAAAACTCTGTCTATCCATACCTTCATCTGTCCCGACATAGAATAGAAATAAACCGGCGTCGCAAGTAAAATCACATCGGATTCTATCATTTTCTCCAGCACTTCTGCCATTCCGTCTTTTTGTACGCATACCTCCGTTTCCCGACATCCATAGCACGCCATGCATGGTTTTAAATGCAACTGCTGAATATAGATTTTTTCTGTCTTATGACCACTTTCCATTGCACCTTTCAAAAAAGCGTCACTCAACAAGTCAGAGTTTCCTCCTTTTCTCGGACTTCCTAAAATCGCCAGAATCTTTTTTCCCATTTCTAACGCCTCCCATCACGCAAAACATTCCTGTAACATTTCTAAAATTTCTTCCCGTGTCATTCTCTTATAGCTGCCTTGAGAGATATTGCAGGAATCAGCAATCTCTTTGAGTATTGCTCGATCCGAAATACCCAATTCCCGTAAAGTAGTTGGCAAACCCATTTCTTGGATAAATCCTGCAAGTGCCTCTACACCGGCTTTTGCCATCTCTTCATCACTTCTTCCTGCTCGAGGAATCTTCCACACTTCTTCTGCAAATCGTACAAATTTTGCAAGACTATAACGATAAATATGACGATAATATACCGGATGGATAACTGCCAAACCAAATCCATGATTACAGTTGGTATACGCCCCCAATTGATGCTCTATTTGATGGCACTCGAAATCGCATTTCTTTCCCAGCTTTATGATCCGATTTTCTGCCATTGTAGACGCCCAGAATAAATTGCTGCGCGCAGTATCGTCCTCTGGATTGCGAACCGCCGCTCTTAGATTGCGGATCACACTCTTCATCAACGCTTCCGAAAGATCGTCAGAAAGATTATCCTCGTTTGGCTCACTGAAATACGTCTCCATAATATGAGATAAAATGTCAAATCCTCCAGAAATCATCTGTTTTGTCGGCAAGCTATAGGTATAAGTTGGATCCATCAGTGCAAACTTCGGATTGCATTTGGGATAATCTCTTCCTGTTTTGATCTTTGCCTCCTCATTGGTAATGACTGCACCTCCATTGCATTCGCTTCCCGTTCCAGCTGCAGTAACAATCACACCTAACGGCATCGGCTCAAAATCAATCACACCGGCTCTTGCCCAGAAATCTTCCCAAATATCGCCTTCATAGACCGCCGCCATAGAAACAGCTTTACAGCAATCCATCACGGACCCGCCGCCGATTCCCAGAATCATATCTACATGATGTTCTCTTGCCAATTTTGCACCTTCCAAAACTTTCGTATAGGTCGGATTTGACATAATTCCAGAGAACTCAACAATAGTTTTTCCCGATTCCCGAAGCAATGATGTTACAGTATCATAAATACCATTTTTCTTGATCGAACCGCCACCATAAGCAAGCAACACCGTATCGCCATACGGTTTCAGCAGACAATCCAAATATTCTTTCACACATCCTTTTCCAAAATAAACCTTTGTCGCATTTTCAAAAATAAAATTATTCATCAAGCATCCTCCTTATTGTACGTTTTCATCCATCCATTACGGCTAGTAATAATATCGAAACATCCATCCAGCGAAACATGTTCTATCCATCCTGATTCCTTCCTTGTTGTTCTGTTCTTATTATAAAAAAAGAGAAACTTCTTCAGAAGTTTCTCTTTTTTTCTCAGTATGAACCAATATGTTTCTACTGTCATTCATGACATTGTTTGTTTTGCTGCTTCTAAAAAACGCTTTACACTTTCCGATGGATGAATGGCATGCAACAGACCAAATGGGATGGTATACTTCCAATCGACCGGTAGAATTTTTAAGAGCGGATGAACAGATTGCCAGTTCTCTATCGCCATTAAAATATCATTGCTATTTTCACAGCGATTAAATACATCTACGTTATAAAAATCAATATCCACAATATGAACCTGCGGATGATTCTTCCATAAATCATCCCGTAGCATATCTACATAATTGCTCCATCCGCGATGCATTAACATAAAATTTTCTCCATACAAATCTTGTATACTCAGTTTCTCTTTCTTCGCCAGTTTATGATTGATCGAAACGGCACAGCAAATCGGTACTCTGGATAGTTCAAGCCCTGCACATTGCCGAAGGTGTAACATCGTATCATCAAAAATACCTGCAACCACATCAATATTTTGACCCAAATTCTTCAATATTTCTCTGGCATTCTCCGGTGTATTGACAAACGGTACCAACTGGAATTTCATATCAGGACAAAGTTTCTGCAAAGGATACCACATATGTATCAGTGTTTGCGCCGGCGTCATCGGTGAGGTTCCAATCCGAATCACATGATTTACCTCTTTCATCGCATTCTGTGCTCGGATGACTGCTTCTTTACAGTATTGCATGATATATTTCGCATCTCGATATAAGGACTTACCACCTTCTGTCAAAACCAATCCGCGATGAGTACGAACAAACAGCACAACATCCAGACTTTTTTCCAATAAATTGATTTGTTTAATTACGGCAGGAGGGGAAATGAACAATTTCTCCGCGGCTTTATTAAAACTGCCAGCTTCCACTACCTGCACAAATGTTTCCAGCTGCGGATTATACATCATGATCCTCTCCTATCGTAATATTTTTTGCCACAACATCTTCTGCAATGTTTTCAAAACGATCCATCATGGGCTCCTGAAGATCTCCCCAAGTATCTTTATTGTATCGTTCAAAAAATAGCTAGAAAAGAAAATGATTCTTGTCTCTGCCATTCAAATTTAATCATAATCCGATCTATTGAGTCCAGCCATACCTTTGCACTACATGAGCATCGGGGAATCAGGATACATGGATTTATCCAAATTATACCATAGTTTTCCAAATTTGCACGCTCCATTTTTACAAATGTTCTCTTAGTTTGAAATATTCATTCGTTTCGGGAACTTTTCAGCTTGCAATCCTAATTCCAACTCCTTTCCACAAAACAGATATATACAGCGTCATCAAACATAAATCACTGTTGTATTTGTTGTTTTATCCACTGCTGTTTCTGCATAGGTGGCAGACAAGCATGCTCTTTGCAGACATAAAAAGTGGTTTCTTGATTCAGCATGGGATATTCCTTGTTTCCTCCAGGCACCACTCGTACCGCGGCATGATCCGTCAAGAAAAAAGGTAAATCCTGCACATCCTCGACATTTCCCGCAACGGTAATCTGTGTCGGCGGTTCCAAATAATCAGATAGTGCAAGGAAAAACATCGTATATCCCGCAGGGTATTTCTGTGCTTCTGCCGACAGATATTCCAACTGCTGTTTCAAAATCGCTTCTCTTTTTTCCTTTGGATCCAATGCCTGAAGTCTGATAAGATGATATGTCATCAACGCATTGCCACTGGGAATTGCACCATCATAGCATTCCTTTGGTCGTAGGAACAATGTTTCATGTTCGGTTCCATAAAGATAAAATCCGCCGTGTTTTGCATCATAAAAATGTGAAATCGTTTTTTCCAGTAATTGTTCCGCACGGTTCAAGTATCCTTTATCCAATGTAACATCATATAAAGCAAGCAATGCAAATAAATAGCACGCATACTCGGTCAAAAATCCTTTTTCCCCTCGTTTCCCATTCCGATAGCTCACATAAAGCACATCATCCCTGCACATTGTTTGTTCGATCCATTGCTGTGCTTTTTTTGCTGTTTTCAGGTCATCCAAATTCTGACTACTTCGATACAGTGCACAAAATGCAGCAATCATCAAAGAATTCCAAGCAGTCAAGATTTTATCATCCGTATGCAGCTTCGTTCGGTTTTTCCGATATTCCCGAATGCTTGGAAGAAATTTGTCAAATGCTGCGTTCTCCAAATGCTCTGCATGCAAAAGATTGGGAATGCTTTTACCTTCAAAATTTCCCTGTTTTGTAATGCCAAATCGCTGATTCCATTCATTTCCTTCTGCTTCTCCCAATAGAGCGATGATTTCTTCTGGTGTAAATACATAATACTTGCCTTCTTCCCCATCACTATCCGCATCTTGGGCGCTATAAAACGCACCATCGAGAGATGTCATTTCCGACCGAATATAGGCAGCAGTTTTCTGGGCAACCGTAAGATACAGCGGCTTTTTGGTAATATCATACGCCTTACAATATGCAAGAATCAGCAGAGCATTGTCATATAACATTTTTTCAAAATGCGGCACCAAAAAATAACGGTCCGTGGAATATCGGCAAAATCCATAACCTACATGATCAAACAACCCACCAGCATACATCTGTCGAAGAGTTATCTCTACCATATGCAGCACAGCTTCATCTCCATTTTTTTGATACTGCTGTAAGAGAAAAAGCAGCTGATGTGGTGCGGGAAATTTAGGCGCACTGCCAAAACCGCCATAGGTTGCGTCAAAACTTTCTTTCAATGAACCAATGACTTGCTCTATACTTGTTTCATCTGCCTGAGAATAAGATACTTGATCTTGCCGAAACGCTGCTGTACATTCCTCCGCAAAGCGAAGCAGCGTTTCCCGCTCTTCCACCCATTTTTTTCGAATGTGCAGCAGCAAATCCCGAAACCCTACAATCCCATAATGAGATGTCTTGGGAAAATACGTTCCAGCAAAAAACGGTTTTTGTTCCGCCGTCATAAAAATACTGGTCGGCCAACCTCCATTTCCGGTAAACGCCTGACAAACAGTCATATAAATACTGTCAATATCCGGTCGTTCTTCCTTATCGACTTTGATGGAGATAAAGTCTTTATTCAAAAGTTCCGCAATCTCCGGATCTTCGAAACTTTCATGAGCCATGACATGGCACCAATGGCAGGTACTGTAACCAATACTCAAAAAGATCGGCTTTTCCTCCTCCCTCGCTCTTCGAAAAGCTTCTTCACACCACGGGTACCAGTCTACCGGATTTTCTGCATGCTGCAATAAATATGGGCTTGTCTGATTCTTCAAATGATTACTCAATATGATCATCTCTCCTTTTTATCAACTCTTTTACCCTCCCGTCTTTTCCGTCGCAACCGTACTATCTCCACATGATCACATTCCAATCATACACGATATTCCGTTGAAATACACGCTTTGTGCAAATCAAAAGCGTACTATCTTCCCTGTTTCTTATTTTCCTTTCCCAAAAATCATATTGGTGTATATTATCCACAAAAATAAGCAAAACTATTCTTACGAAAGGAGTGATCTTATGTTCCGACACGAAAAACAACTATTCCATCCTGTATTTGTAGAAAAACCAAATCCACAATATGCCGTTCTCCTTCAGGAACAGCTAGGCGGTGGTAACGGTGAGTTAAAAGCTGCTATGCAGTATATCTCACAAAGTTTTCGAATCAAGGATCCAGAAATCAAAGACTTATTTTTGGATATTGCCGCAGAAGAACTCAGTCACATGGAAATGGTCGCACAAACCATCAATCTGCTCAACGGACATGATGTAGATGCCGCAGCAGTTGCTTCCGGTGAAATTCAAAGCCATGTCCTGCTTGGATTAAATCCGGGGCTGATCAACGCTTCCGGATATTCATGGACCGGAGACTATGTCACCGTTACCGGCGATCTTTGCGCTGATTTGCTTTCTAACATCGCTTCTGAGCAACGCGCAAAAGTCGTTTATGAATATTTATATCGCCAGATCCAAGATAAAAAAGTCAGAGATACCATTGATTTTCTCTTAAATCGAGAAGAAGCACATAATGCTCTGTTCCGCGAAGCATTCAATAAAGTGCAGGATAGTGGATCCAACAAGGATTTCGGCGTAACCAAAGATTCCAGAATTTATTTTGATTTATCCAGCCCCTCTCCCGGCAATGCGTTTGGAGATACCAAAGCAAATCCTCCCAGCTTCCAGAATCCAAATGCATCAGAAAGAACTAAGACGGAGAATCGGTTTTGATAGCAAAGAAGGGTGTCGATTTCATCGACACCCTTTCGTCTTGTCTTAACCATACAATATATAATCCATCTGTTTCCTTTCTCCTCAGTTTCAAACTTTTTCCAATTCTTTCTATTAGTCCATATCAACTCCTTCTGTGCTGTATTTTAACCAATAAGAAGCTCGTTTTTAATACCAATTACCATGGTTTCCACTTTTCCAAAAACGGATATGTATTCAGCTTTCCTGTTTCCATGTGGAAATTCGAATTTGTTCTGCGGTATACCCAGTTTTCCGTTTGACGATGTCTTCAATTTGCGCTACTTCTGTTTCCGTCAGGCTGTCCTTACTTACAACAACATCAACCGTTTCGTCATCCATACGAACATATGCATCTGAAAACCCCTTTGCCTGAATCATTGCTTCCGCAGCAGTTTCTTTCTCAATTCTTTGCTGCAGTTCCAACATGCTGTCACTGCAAACAGTCTTTTGACTTTCACTAACATTGCTGTTGTTTAACATCTCCGTTAAAATATCTTTTTGCTTCGCCCTAGATTGTTCCCGCTCCAACTTTGCTTCTGCAAAATACTGGGAAGCATCTCCACCGCTATTCGCATTGACAAACACTGCAGCACCATCTCCCGTTGTTTCCGACACCTCTGCTGTTACAGGATCCAGTACCATCTCATCCTCCGGCAGATCATCCGGAAGTGCTGCATAATCCACGGAAGCTGCATCTCCTTCTTCGGTCATCTGCATTGCCGTTTGAGTCCCTTCTGAGGACTTGCTTTCCTGAAAATTCAAATACCCCGCCGCCGCAATCATCACTGCCAACGCTGTCACCACTACCTGATTCCTCTTTACTGTAAACATACTTTTCTCCTCCTCATTTCATTTTCAGTATTGCTATTTTATGTGCGGGCACCTGCAATAACGCCTGTGCCGCACGATTTAACGCATCTTGAACCACAGCATTGTCTCCTCCCTGTGCCACAATGACAACCCCTTCCACTTCTGGCGCCAGCTCCGAAAGGATCAATGGAGATTGTCCGCCATTTTCATTTTCCATCAACACAACGGTACTTTCCCGCCCGATACTCTCTTCTTCTTGTCTACTAGTTTCTTCTCGTTTTTCTTCTCTTGCTGGTATGCTCTCTTTCGTCGTACGATATGTCACCATCACCCGTACCTGTCCAGCGCCAGAAACTTGTGAAAGTATCTTTTCCATTTCCTCTTCCAATCGACGTTCTGGACGCTCTTGCGACACCTCTGTGGAAACAACCGATTCCACCTGCTCCTGTTCTACTTCTTCATCCGCAAAAAAATGTCTGCTGCAAAACAACAATACCACACCCAACGTCAATGCCGTTGCCACTTGCCGCCATAGCTTTTTTTGCTCTGGGCGAAACAGCTGACGCCAAAAATCAGATTTCATTCGTCTCTTCCTCCTCCGTCGTTTGTGCTCTCACGGTAATATCCGTTTTTTCCAATCCGTATTTTTTTGCCACTTCTGTTTTTATCATGTCAGATATTTCCTCTCCAACAATGGTCATATGGTTCAGACCCTCGCCCGCCTCCTCCCATTCTATTTGAACTGCCGCTACATTTGCATCATATTGCTGCACTTCTTCTAATATCGCTTGCTCTGCCGCCCGCTTTGTCCATTTTTCCTGCAAATCTGCATCAAAACTTGCATCTGTTTTTACGTTGACACTTTGTATCCAATTAGGCAATGATTCCGCTTCTGTTTTTGTCAACCGAAGCAAAGGCTGCAGTACTGCCATCAAAACCAACATTCCCAATATCCATCTGGTATAGCGCCGCAAATTTCCATCCGGCATTAACAGCCCTACTGTCACTGAAAATACGGTCAATGCCGTTATAGTTTTTATATATGCGGTAAATGTCTCCATCATGCCTGCCACTTCCTTTCTCTAGACACTTCCAAGCAGCAAAAATGCGGAAAATAAAAACATGACTTCCACCAAAAAAACCACACCTAACAACAACGCGGTATAGTCTCCCGCAACACCGATACAAGAAACCAGTCTTGCTTCACAAATCGATTCCGTTGCTGCAGCTGTAAACTTAAAAATCAACGTCATCACAATCAATTTACAAAGTAAAGGCAAACACAATAGCAGAAAAAATAGAATTGCCGCTGCTAATGTTCCACCTCGCAACGTGCTGGCAACCGCCGCCGCTGTATCCACGGCGCCACCCATCACATCTCCTACAATCGGTACAGCGTTTACCGCGATCTTCGCTGTACGAACTGCCAGACCATTCAAAGCGCCGCCGCCAATTTTTTGCAAAGACAGCAGCAGCATAAATCCACCGGCCAATCCTTTCATGCCCCAAGAAATGCCTTGTTTCCACAGTTTTGCAAATCGTTCACAAAGCGGCTGTTCTGATAGTTTATCTGTCATCTCCAGCGCAACTGCAACCAATATAACCGGCACAATTATGGTTTTTGTCAAAAATGCAATCAATGTGCAGCCACCCATCATGGTCGGTCCCATCAAAGCCGTCTGTGTCAAATTGCCCGAGGATGCTGCTAACGCCAAAAAAACCGGCAACATTACTGCAAACGCATCTGCCGTTTGCCCAACCCGTTCCACAACTGCCTCCGTGATTTCAAAAAATGTAGAAATTAAAACCACAATCAAAATCATGTAACAAACGTAAAACCCCATCTCTCCAACTTCTTTTCCGCAAAAGGAGCCACTGATCTGCCGAAGAATTGCCGCCAATATAGACACTGCCAACAGCTGTATCACCAATCCTGTCTGGGTACGGATTTCCCCAAATGCCATCTCAAAGCCGCGATCCAGCCAATCCTCCGCCGAAAATGTAATACTTCCATCCAAAATCCCCTGCACCAATTCCGAAAAAGACATATCTTCCAAATACTGTTCCGTTGCTTCATCAATTTCTTCCAAGTGTAAATCTGATAAGTACGCAGAGGCATCCATCTCTGTAGCCGCCGCCACAGATGGAAACAGAAGCAGGCAGCAGCAACAAACAATCATCCATCTGATTCGCATCTGTCCTCTCCTCCTTATACTAAGTGCAGCACCACATCCAGCAACTCCAGCAATACTGGCGCAGATACCATCATCATCATCACTTTTCCTGCCAGTTCAATCTTTGCAGCCACTGCGCTTTCCCCTGCATCCATGCAAAGTTGTGAACCAAACTGGGATAAATAGGCAATTCCAATGACTTTCAATACAATGCCGAAATAGCCTTCTGTCACACCAGCCTGCTCCGCCATTTGTTCCAATAACTGCAACAATTCCTGCAATGGTGCACAAATCCATAAAAAAATCAATACCCCGGTTGCCAAAGCCGTCAATAAAGCCATCTGCGGATTCTCTCGTTTCAGCAATAGAGATAAAAAAGCACCTACAAACCCAAAAACAACAATTTTTTCCATCTCCATATGCGTTCCCTCCTAAAACCGGAACAATGTTTCCATGGTTTCAAACAACGTACTGATATATTGAATCACCCAGAACAACACCACAACCAAACCTGCCAATGTTGTCAACATTGCCTGTTCCTCCCGTCCCGCTCGCAGCAGAACTTGATTTAAGACTGCCACTAATATGCCAACTGCCGCAATCCGAAATACAATGCCGATTTCCATTCCTCTTCCCCCTTCTGTTACAGCAAGATCACTACAACCAGCAATCCGCCTAAAAATCCCATACTGTAATATAATCTTCCGTTTTTTTCTAGTCTGCGGCGGAGTGTTTCCTGTTCTCTTTGCAGATATTCCAACAAAAACCGGCTATTATCCTTTTGCTGCTCTTTATTAAGATAACCTAACGTTTTTCCATACTGCATCAGTGCCTCATAATCTCTTCCCGTTAAAAATGTGCAAGGCAGATGTTTCCGCCATACGCTTTCCCAGATTTCTTCCGCCGTTTGTTCTGTACGCTGCTGCATATGCTGTGCTGTTTCTTGTAACACCGATCCAATCTCACCGTTGATTTGGTAACTGACTGCTTCCAATACTTCTGGAAGCGGCGCAGAGAGATACAGAATCTGATTTTGAATTCCCAAAACTGCCTGTTCCAATGTTCGTAAATCCTGCACATGATATCTTTCCCGTAGGCAAAGATATGCGCCTGTCATGGTAGTCGCTGCTAAAATCAATACCATTCCGATTGTCTCCAGTAACATCCGTCTTCACCTCCTCTTTTCGGTACAATACTTGTCCATCACCATCTGTCACCATCTCCACCGTCCCTACCCCTGCCGATGCCGATAAAAATACAAATCGCTCCCATACACGCTGTGCTAAAATTTGACGCAAAGCAGGACGTTTTTGCAGTTCCATCCAATCATGCCCATGAACCGTGCACAATAGCTTCACACCTGCGCAAACCAAATCTTGCACAGCTGCAAAATCAGCCTCCCGTCCCAATTCGTCTGCTGCTATCACCTGAGGCGACATACTGCGCAGCAACAGTTCCATACCAATTGCTTTGGGGCATCCGCTGATAATGTCTGTGCAATCACCCAATTCCATTTGTGGCACTCCTTCATACATCCCTGCAATCTCTCCTCGCTCATCTGCCACACCGACCGTATACCCCCCCACATGACTCAAGGAACGGATCAACTCTCTTAGCAATGTTGTTTTTCCGCAGCCAGGCGGTGAAACTAACAATGTATGACAAAATGCTCCATTGGAAAACAGATATGGCATCAATAAATCTGCACACCCAAAAACTTCTTTGGCAACTCGTATATTCAATGAGCTGATATGCGAAAGCGTTTTGATTCTTCCTTGTTCCATCACTGCTTTTCCGCAGAAACCCACACGGTGTCCTCCCGCTATTGTCAAAAATCCCTGCCGCAATTCTTCTTCAAATGCATATAAAGAAAACTCACTCAGATAGGAAATACACGTTTTCATATCACGACTCGTCGCAACCATAGGGTTTTCACTGCCTTCTTGATACAATGGAGTCCAAAGACCCGCACATCTGACAAGAATCGGTTTTCCCCTGCGCAGACGAATTTCCTCCAACTGCTGTTCTGGTATTCGTTTGTCTGTTTTTATCCGATGCGACAATTCCGGTGTCAACGATTTCCATATGCTTTCCAGATTTGCCATACCTGTCCACCTCCTTTTTCCAGTATATTCTCCAAAAATTAAATTATGATACCGCTTTCATTTAATCACTATTCGTGATATAATTGTTTCTAAATTCTGTTTTAGGAGGACATACCATGTTTCATATCTTGGTGCTAAATTTGAAGAAACAACCAATTACGCAGATTCAAGCCTTATGCCATCAAATCGATGATGTCATTATCTATGAAAGCATTTCTGCGGAAGATGCTGTCGCTGTCTGCATTCATACACATATTCACTGTATCTTATTGATTGCAGATCACGAATTTTCCTGTACCCAAAAATTTCTCCGTTGTCTGCGCACCATGCCACAGTATTCACATATTCCAATTGTTATTCTCTCGGATCAATATGCACATATGTTTCACGTCTTTCCAAAATTGGTTTGCTGTGAATTTTTCTTACTTCCGCTGACTCCAGAAAAGGAACTTTCACTATGGAAGTTACTCTGTTTTTATCAAAAATCATTCAGCCATTTATTCCATTTTGAACATCAGGTGTTACAAATCTGTACAGCAAAGAGTATCTGCACACTCCCTTATGATGAGATCCTTTTTATTGAAATCGTGCTGAAAAAAGCAATCTTTCATACCAAACACGGAGACCGTACTTTTAGCATGCCGTTGTACAAAATACGAGAATCCATCCAATCCCCGTATTTGCTGCAGACACACCGTTCCTTTATTGTCAATCTCAGCAATATTTCTTATGTGGATAAATCGAAAAGTCCTTGGGAACTTTCCTTTTTCCACACCAGGGAGCATGCCTATGTCAGCCGGCATTATAAAGAGGAGTTTCTACACGCTTTTACTGCACCGGCAGCACATTGATTGACAAAAATCAATTGCACCTTTACAATCAAATCAAAAGATCAGACAGGAGGAATCCATATGACAAAACAAATCATCCGCATTGTATGTTTTGGAGATAGTCTAACCTATGGCTACGGCGTCATGGACGAAATTGCATATCCACATCGTCTCAGTGTTGATTTGCCACAGCAGTTTCCGCAGGTACAATGGCAAGTATTCAACAGCGGTATCAATGGACATACCACCAGAGAGGCCCTTGCACGGCTGCAGGGCAGCGTACTAGAACGAAAACCACAACTGGTCTTTATTTTATTTGGTTCCAACGACTGCGCACTCAACGAAGGACAATATCGCACCCCTTTTGAGTTTGAACAAAATATGCGAAACATACTAAATGCTATTTTGCATCTATCCACAGACAGTCCATTCGCAAACGGCACATCTCTGCCTATCCTAATGACACCGCCGTCTATGATTGATACGGATTTCTATCCGTTTACCACCAATGATCGATTGGAATACTATGGCACTATCGTCAAAAAATTAGCAGCGGAATATCGCCTTCCATTGATTGATTTATTTGCCGCCTACCGCAGTATCACAGACCCTGTTGCCTACGAAGCTTGTTTCCAATCAGACGGCGAACATTTGAGCAATCATGGATATGATATCCTATATCCATTGGTATTCGACCAAGTTCAGCAATACCTTACAAAAGTACTTTCCTCTCAATAACCTTCTGTTTCTTTGCATGAAAAAAGCACCACTTCACTGCCTTATCCGACAGTAAGTGGTGTTTTTTCCCCGCTCCGTTTCCAATATGGATATCCTCCTTTATAGAGCCTGTTCTCAACTCTCTCAATCCAGTAATTGCCCTGCACTCACATCGAAGATATTCTTTTTCCAACGAGTTGCCATCATCCAGCTCCAGTAAACAATCAAGTCTTTTTCCAAACTTTTGATCAATTGCACTCCTTCCGGCTCCCGCACAATATAAAAAAGGAAGAATTGCCTGTTTTGGATCAATTCTTCCTCGCACACTGTTCTGATATCCATTTCAGATAGCCAATATTTGCTCTATTCATCCCAATTCACAGCATCCAGATTTAATTGCCACATTCTATGCTGATTGCTGTAAACACTTCTAAAATGTCGTCAATTTTGGTGTTTGCTTTCTCTTCTCCCGCTTTATCCATCACAATTCCGCCTTTGTCCATCATAATCAAACGGGTACCATATTCTACTGCATATCGTAAATTATGTGTTACCATCATTGCCGTCAGGTGCTTCTCTGCAACCACTTTATGTGTCAATTCCATAATAACTTCCGCCGTTTTCGGATCCAGCGCGGCAGTATGCTCATCTAATATCAAAAACTCAATCGGTGTCAATGTGGACATAATTAACGATGCTGCCTGCCGCTGACCACCGGAAAGCGCACCCAATTTCACATGCATTTTGTCTTCTAGCCCCAATCCCAATATGGAAAGCTGTTCTTTGTAATAATTCTCTCGTGCCTTATTGACTCCGCAACTCAGACCAAAACACTTCCCTTTGTGATCCGCCAACGACATATTCTCCAGCATTGTCAAATTCGGGCAAGTTCCTACTGAGGGGTTTTGATACACACGCCCAATGGTACGATAGCGCTGAAAATCCTTCATCTTGGTAATATCTTTTCCACCAATGAGCACCTGCCCACCTTCGATAGGAATACTTCCACAAATGATATTGAGCATAGACGTCTTGCCGCTGCCGTTACTGCCAACAATGGACACAAACTCTCCATCTCGAACCGTCAAATTAAAATCATCAAATAAACACATTTCGGTTACGGTTCCTGGATTATATACTTTTCTAATGTGTTTCAACTCAAGCACGTTCTTCGCCGCCTTTCTGTCTATTGCCCAAGATCAATATAATCAGGAACAGTACCGCCGTTGCCAATTTCAGTAAATTTGCCGGCAATCCCAGGCTGATGGCAATCTGGATACAAGCTTTATAGAACACGCTGCCAATCAATACCGCTGTAGTAGCTTGGAAAAAACTAAGTTTCCGGAAAAGCGTCGTTCCGATAATCACCGTTGCCAAGCCAAACACTACCTGACCTGTCCCCATAGTACTGGAAAATGCCCGCTGTTCCTGACATACCACAGCACCGGAAAGTGCTACCAACGCATTGGCAATCACTAAGCCAATCAATTTTACCGTACCCTTATCTTTTGCCAATGTTGTAACCAAATCCGCGTTATCCCCAACAGCACGCAATAGCAAACCATTTTTGGTTTTCAGATACCAATCCAAAATCAGTTTCACCAATATTGCCAATACCAAAGCGACAATAAATTTTCGGTAAATCAACGAAGCTTCCCCCATGATTGCCATAATTGGTCCAGAAGTGAAAATAGTATCAATGCTTCGTTCGATTGCAAGATTCGATCCTGCAATCTGCAAATTGATGGAAAATAACGCTGTCATAGTAATAATTCCTGCCAGCAAATCCCGGACTCCCAATTTCACATGGATGAAACCGGTAATAAATCCAGCAATCGCTCCTACGAAAAATGCCACAAGAAGTGTAACAAACGGATTCATACCATTCACCAGCATCACCGCTGTTACTGCCGCCCCTAGCGGAAAACTGCCGTCTACCGTCAAATCCGGGAAATCCAAAATCTTATATGTAATATAAACACCATACGACAACAGGGCATAAAGGAAGCCCTGTGTCAACGTGCTGATGCATAATTCAAATATTGCGTTCATGACGGAAACCCTCTCTTATTTACTTGATGTTATTCTGCTGTTACGTCAATGGCTGCAGATACAATATCTTCCGGCACAGAAATACCCATGCTTTCCAATGCGGTCGGATTGATATATGTTTCGTATTCGCTGATGGTTTCATAAGGCATTTCTTCTGCAGTTGCCTCGCCTTTGAGAATCTGTGCCGCCATCTCGCCTGTTCTTTGTCCCAGTGCCACATACTCGATCCCTGCCGATGCTACGCATCCGATTTTCACCTGCTCAATCTCACTGCCGTAAACAGGAATCCCTGCCTCATTTGTTTTTTCCAAAATGGATGCCAGAACGCCCACTACATTATTATCTGTCAGATTGGTAAAGCAATCCACATCTCTAGCAATCAAAGTGTCTGTTGCCTGCAATACTTCCGCTTGCTGCATCACGCCCACTGCTTCAATGGTAAAACCATAATCTCCTGCTTTTTCCTGATATTCTCTGACTGCGGAAACAGAATTAGGCTCACTGGTGGTATACAGGATACCGATGGTTTCCGCCTCCGGCTGCAGCGCACGGATCAACTCCAGCTGTCCCTCAATGGGCAGCTTATCGCTGGTACCGGTGATATTGCCACTGTCCAACTTCGCCTCCACAGGGTCTGTGATTGCCGTAAAAATCACCGGAATGTTTTTGTCCTCCGCCGCTGCATAGCAGGCAGTTGCAGAGTTTGTTGCAATGCCGCACATCAGTGCAACATTATTTGCAGAAAAATTCTGTGCAATCTGCTGTGCAATGGTATCGTCAAACCCGGCATTCTGGTAGTCGATCACATAATCCACACCTTCCACCAGCCCGCTTGCTTCCAGCCCCTGCAAAAATCCTTCCCGGCAGTTATCCAGAGAAGGATGCTGCCCATACTGGGATATCCCGATCACCGGAATATCGTCGGAAGCGCTGTCCTGGCTGCCGCTGCATCCCGCCAAAGCCGCCGCTGTCATTACCATTGCCATTGTCAAAGCCATCATTTTTTTCATCATACATTCTCTCCTTTTTCTACAAAATATAACGTTTTTATTCCTCATCCTGCGTATGTATTCTTGTACTGCTTCGCCATCGTCTATTTGTTCTTTTCATTTATATGCCGCCCCTTTCTGCAATAAAAAAAGTCCTGTCGCCATATTTCTATGGGACAAGACATATCTCCTGCGGTACCACCCAAATTGATGAAACATCATCCACTCAATTCCTGCACATTCATACAGTCCGCTCGGATAACGGGTGCGGTCCCCGTCGGTTACTACTCGCTTACGCTTTCGTCCGCCCTCATAAGTCCATTCATTTTACGCTGACTGTCGTTTTCCCACCATCCACGACTCTCTGAAATCTCAGCCTGTAAAACTACTCCTCTTAATCACAGGTTTTTTGCTTTGGTTAGTGTTATTATATCACCAGAAAGACATTTGTCAATAGTTTTTTTATTTTTTTCATCAAGAAATCCGCATTTCTAAGCACCACACCTGCTTCCATCACATTGCCATCTTCTTCTGAGAAACCTATTTCATAGGATCACAGCCATACACGCTCTCCTACACTAACCCAAAACTATCTATACATCAGATGCCCTCATACAATCCTTTCCATTCATAGAACCACATCTGTTCTCTGAGATTGTGTACCTCAAACCAAACTTGCTTTTTTCTGAACGATTTTCCAAGATTTCCATATTACAGCAATTTTTTATATTGAAATAAGCTCAAAACACCAGATCCCCTTCTTCCACATAATCTGTCGAGCCATCTGCGCGCAAAATACGATAATCTTTATTATCCTCAAATCCTGCCAGCATATAGGGGGAAAGCGTTAGATTTTCTATCACTGCTACTGTTTCTCCTGTCGCTTTCTCTGTTGCTTCCCTCAAAATAAATCGATTCCATTGCGGTGACCAAAAAAATCGTTCTACAACCACACGACTTTCTTTTTCTGTAAAGGTATTGTCCTGCGGTATCGTTTCTTTTGCTGTATCATCCGATTCCAAATATGTTTGATATCTTGTAATCGTCACCGATGGTTCTTCTCCGCCGTCCCATTTACTTTCTGTCTCCTCTGTGATTCGCTGCCACAAACTGGGCTGCTGAATATCGCTTTGATTCCAGATTTGGTTCCAACTTGCCTCTATCTTCTGCGGTGTATTCAATACATCTCGAAATTCTTTTCCGTCATAAACATATCCCCGCAATACATCCGTCTGTTCAAATCCACCTAAAGATCCATCCACCTGTTCTCGGATGATTACAATATCCTTTCCCAAATCTTCCACCGGTACAAACTGTATACTTTGTACACCATAAAAATCTCCTAAATCTCCTAAATCTCCGATAAATTGATATACATTTCCATCTGCCATATATGCAGCAACCACCGTATTTTTCGGACCAAAATGAACCGTTACTACAATATCTTCTTCATTTCCGGTTACATCTCCGCCAAAGTATACCGTTACCTTTTCCAAATCCGCTAAGTCATACTGTTCACTTCTTCCCGTAGATTCTAGGACACTGCGGGCAATATCTGTACGATTCTCCTCTGTATTAGGCGCCTGCGTCTGATCCTGTGTCAATTCTCCAGCTGCCTGACCATAAATACCAGCAGTATATCCTCCCAATAATACCGCTACACATACTGCCAATACCAATTTTTTCCGTCTCATTGCATTCCCTCCTCTCCCTCCATGTTATGCAAATCCACAGAAAAAAAGCACCCTGACCGCCATATTCCCCCAAACGATCTACATTTTATGCGCCATATTATATTTTTTGAAAAAAAATCAAAAAATCTCTTGTCATATTCCTCAAATACCGATATAATGAGTAACGTCAGCTGACAAACAATGACACAACAGTGAGATGTTCCTTGCGAAGGACGTTAGTCCCACCATCTCATAAATAAAAAACAGGGGGTTTTTTTATGCAAAAAAATGGAATTTCAACAAAAATGCTGGCGTATACCGCACTGATTGCAGCAGTATATGCTGTTTTCACGGTAGGCATTGCACCTTTGAGCTATGGAGCCGTGCAGATTCGCTTTTCCGAAATCTTAGTGCTGCTGGCATTTTTGGACAGACGCTATGCACCCGGTCTGATTTTGGGCTGTTTCATTGCAAACTGCTTCAGCCCGCTGGGCATGGTAGATGCTGTATTTGGCACGATCTGTACAGCAGCTGCACTCTATGGCATTACTCATCACAGCAAAACATTGTTTGGCGCCAGCCTTTGGCCTGTATTTTGCAATGCATTCCTAGGCGTGGAATACCATCTGCTGCAAGGTGTACCTTTGGTATTTACAGCAGGCACCATCGCTTTGGGTGAATTCTTAGCAGTATCTTGTGTTGGTTATGTCATCTTTCGCCAAATTTTGAAACATCAGCCTTTGGTGGATCAACTTAGAATGGGTTAAGACGGAACGCTTCTGATAAAATCATACATGGCACCAAAAATGGAGAGAATGTTTACACACCAAAACATTCTCTTTTTTTTTGAATTTCTCAATCCCAGCACCTTGGATTCAAAAGCAAAAAACAGTACCTGCGATTTATATTTACAGGTACTGCGGTTATCTTCGTTTGTAGTTTTCCAGTTCTTTTGTATATAAAAAATAAGAAATGAATAATTGCGTGTTTAAGCCAATACTGATGCCAATTCGTTTACAGCCGCCTCTTCGTCTTCTCCATCCGCAATGATATTTGCGCATTGTCCAGCCGTTATCCCCAATGCTATGGTACCCATAATACTTTTGGCATTCACTTTTTTGTCGTCAATCGCAATACGAATGTCGCTCTGATATTTCCCCGCTGTTTGTACAAAGAAAGCCGCTTGTCTTGCGTCTAATGATGTTTTGATTGTCACTGTTCTCTCTATCATTCTGCTTCACCTTTACCCTCTCTCAACATTTCTGCTATCCCGCTGATTTTTCGCAAACGATGGTTGACACCCGACTTTCCTACAGGTTCCGTCAAATATTTCCCCAATTCTTTCAAACTCTGGTCCGGGTAACGCAACCGTATTTCCGCTACTTCCTGCAATGGCTGCGGCAATTGGTCCAGTCCGACGGTGTTCTGTATATATAGGATGTCTTCCAGCTGTTTTACAGCAGCGCCGACAACCTTATTGAGGTTTGCCGTTTCGCAGTTGACTTTCCGATTGATGTCATTGCGCATCTCTTTGACAATACGGACATTTTCCAGCTCCATCAATGCCACATGCGCCTCCATCACATTTAACAGGTCAACAATTTGTTCGCCCTCTTTTAAATATACCACAAAGTGCTCTTTCCTTACCACAGTTTTTGCATCCAACGAAAAAGAATTGATCAGCCCCCTTAAATCTTCTGCTTGTGCCAATGTATCCAACACAAACTCCAGATGATAATTCTTTTCTGGATTATTCACAGAACCAACTGCGATAAAAGCGCCTCTAACATACGCACGCTTGCAGCAAATGCTTCCGATGACTGTAGCATACATTCGGTTTTGCAGTTGTTTTTCTCCATCAACCATATGTAAAACGCCTGTCGCCATCAGTATCCTCTCCGCATCTTGCGCCGAACGCACCAACAATAGATAGGAGCGTCGCTTTTTACTGCCTGTGCGTACTGATATATCCACTCTAATATTAAAAGTATTTTTCAATAATGTAAAGCACTTTTTCGCGACAAGAAGATTCTCCGTTCTAATTTTTATACAAAAACCATCTTGAAATTGACCAATTTCTCCGCATAAATTCACAAATGCAGCAAGTTCTGCAATATGGCAATGTCGGGCATTCCCAAAATGCAGCGACAACTCTTCTTTCACCTTATAGGAAAATGACAAATTTACAGTCTCTGTCATATGCCTCTCTCCCATTCCGTTCTTTTCAGCCTTTTCGTTTGGCATCTTTTTCCACATCATTATGCTTTAACAAAACCGTATGGTGTGCCTGTCCCAAAGCTGTAAACAACGCATTCGCCAAAGTGACAGAACGGTGTTTTCCTCCGGTACATCCAATGCTGATCACCAAACTATTTTTCCCTTCCTTGATATAATGCGGGATTAAAAATTCCAGCATATCTACCAGTTTATCCAAAAACTCCTTGCTTTCTGGAAAACTCATCACATAGTCGCTCACAGGGCTATCGTTGCCTGACAACTCTTTCAATTCTGGAATGTAATAGGGATTTGGTAAAAATCGAACATCGAAAACCAAATCACTGTCCACTGGAATGCCATACTTAAATCCAAAGGAACAGACCGTAATCACCAAACTTTCAAATTTTTCATCGTCCTGAAAAATACGGTTGATTTGTTCTTTTAATTCACGGGTCAGCACATTGCTGGTATCAATAATATACGTTGCTTTTGCCTTCACTTCCCGCAGCATTTCCCGCTCTTTACAAATCCCTTCTTCAATAGACCCTCTGCGAGATAAGGGATGGCTTCTTCTCGTTTCTTTGTATCGTTTGATGAGTACATGATCCGAAGCATCCAAAAATAAAATCTCATAATCATATCCATTTTCCTGCAATTCAAACAATACAGAAAACAAATCATAAAATAATTTGCCGCCTCGAATGTCAATCCCCATTGCAACTCGCTCAATTCCGCCGTCCTGCTCATAACACAGTTCCGCAAATTTGGGTAATAGTCCCGGCGGCATATTATCTACCCAAAAATAATTGATATCTTCTACAAATTTCAAAGCTGAAGTTTTTCATGCTCCTGACATCCCTGTCACAATCACGAATCTCATACGCGATACACCTCTCTTTCGTACCTTTACAACTCACCCACAATCTTCACTTCCGTTTCCAATCGTACTCCAAACTGCTCTTGTACTGCAGTTTGACAATACGCAATTAAGTCCAAAATATCCCGTGTTGTCGCATTCCCGGTATTGATCAGAAAGCCAGCATGCTTCTTGGATACCTGCGCCCCACCAATGGTCTTTCCCTTTAATCCGGCATCACTGATGAGTTTCCCTGCAAAATAGCCTTCCGGACGCTTAAAGGTACTTCCAGCGCTGGGATACTGCAAAGGCTGTTTTTCTCTCCTTTGCTGCGCCAACCGCTCCATATCCGCGCGAATCTGGGCAGCATTTCCTGGCTTCAAACGAATGGTTCCGCCCAGTACAATATATTCTCTTTCCAATACCACACTATGGCGATAGGATAATTCCAGTGCTTCTGCTGGAATGACAGAAATATGCAAATCTTTCGTCAGCACCTCCACACAAAGCAAAACATCCTTCATCTCTCCGCCATATGCTCCAGCATTCATCACCACTGCGCCGCCAAATGTGCCAGGAATCCCAGAGGCAAATGCCAGCCCTGCCAGCCCTGCATCAGCAGCCGTTGCTGCCGCAGCCGTCAATAAGGCACCGCTTTGGATATACATGTTTGTGCCATCCAGCCGTATTTCCTGCATCCGTCGACATAATTGGATGACTGCACCGCGAATCCCACCGTCACCTACCAGTAGATTGCTTCCGTTCCCCATAATCAGATACGGAATATTCCATTCCCGTAAAATTTGTATGCAATCAATCAACTCTTCTGTATTTTTCGGCATCAAAAAGACATCCGCATTGCCGCCGGTCTTAAAGGTCGTATGTTTTGCCATGCTTTCTTCTATCAGAAATCCTTCCCTGCCTAACCGTTCATACAATTTCATTTTCCATTCTTCCATACTGCTCTCCTTTATTCTCCCGTCTTCTTCAGACTGCCCAATATCCGCTGTTCCAATTCCTTTGCCGTATTGGTACCCATTTTTTTCTGACGGTTGGTCATGGCTGCAGATTCACAAATAACGGCAACATTTCTGCCAGGACGAATTGGTATGGTATTACACAACACTTTATTCCCCAAAATTTCAATATATTCTTCATCCAAACCAATTCGATCGTAACTGCCTGGCGTACCGTCCCACATCTCCATACGAATAACCAAATCAATGGCTTTTTTCTGCTTGACCGCCCCAACACCAAACAATTCCTTTACATTGATGATGCCAATTCCTCGCAGTTCGATCAAATATCGAATCAGCTCCGGACAAGTGCCTACTAATGTACGGTCGGCAATTTTCTTAATTTCTACCGCATCATCCGCAATCAAACGGTGTCCACGCTTAATCAACTCCAACGCTGTTTCGCTCTTGCCTATGCCACTGTCGCCAATAATTAGCACGCCCTCGCCATAAATATCCAATAATACCCCATGTATCGTCTCCCGTTCTGCCAATTCATTATGCAGCCATGCAATCAATTCAGCCATAAAATTTGTCGTGCTGTCTGGCGTACGAAAAATCGGCACGCCATATTTTCTGCCATAATACAGCATTTCTGGAAAAATCTCTATATTTTTACAGATAATCAGGCATGGTATATGAAACTCAAACAAATGGCAAATCGCTTGTCTGCGCTGTTCCTGTTCCAGTGTCAATAAATAACTCTGCTCTACTCGACCAATGATCTGCACGCGATCATTATCAAACCGCTCATAAAATCCTGCCAGCTGCAGCGCAGGGCGATTCACTTCTTTCCGGCTGATGACACGTCCGTCTAAATTGATTTCCGGCAAAATATTTTCCAAATTAAAATGCTCCATAAATTTTTTAATAGACGCCGAATACATTATGCTCGCTCCTCTCCAGCTGTCTGCAACACATTTCCGCTTTGTGCAGAAGCAATCTGCTGTTGTTGTATACCATGAAAAAACGCATATACCGCTTCTGCTGCAGGAATGTTCATTTCCGCCACTTCCAACAAATCCTCCACTTCTGCCTCTGCAATTTTTTCAACCGAGCCAAAGTGGCGCATCAAAGCTTTTCGGCGCACCTGTCCAATGCCCTTGATTTCATCCAGTGCTGAATGCATCGCTTTTTGTTGCCTCAGCTTGCGGTGATACGTAATAGCAAATCGATGCACTTCATCTTGAATTCTAGTCACTAATTGAAAACTCTCAGAAGTCAGCGGAATGGTAATTTCACGATTTTGAAAAAATAGCCCTCTTGTACGATGACGATCATCTTTGACCATCCCACAAACCGGAATATCCATTCCAAATGCAGCGACAATTTCCTCTGCCGCATGCACCTGTATTTTCCCGCCATCCATCAAAATCAAATCCGGCAATCTGGTAAAACTGCTCGTCTTTCCTTCTGCCTTCTCCCGCAGAGCATGATTCCATCTTCGGGTCAAAACTTCCTGCATCGAAGCATAATCGTTCGCTCCCGCTACTGTCTTAATTTTGAATTTCCGATAATCACTGTATTTCGCCTTACCATCTTCAAATACCACCATGGAGCCTACCGAATCAAATCCTTGTGTATTAGAAATATCATATGCCTCTACCCGATGCAACGGTGTCAAAATTCCCAAAGTCTGTCGTAATTCTTCCATTGCTCCTTTGGTGCGCATCTCTTCTCGCTTCATCTTCTCGCCAAATTGTTCAAAAATTAAATTTGCGTTCTTATATGCCAATTCTACCAGTTTTTGTTTTTCACCTTTTTGTGGTACCGTAATTGTTACCTTGCTTCCCCTACGCGCCGTTAAATAGGATTCCAGCAGCGGCGCCTCTTCTTCCATGAGTGCTTCCTGCAAAATCAATTCCTTTGGTACATGCGCGGTCCCGCTATAAAACTGCTCCACAAACGCTGTCATAACCTCGCTGCGACTTTGTTCTTCCGGCGCTGTCATATGGAAATTCTCTCTGCCGGTCATCTTTCCATCTCGAATGAAAAACACCTGTACCAAACATTGGGAAAATGCACGAGCAAACGCCACAACATCCGCTTCTTGCAGTGTCATATTCGCCATTTTTTGTTTCTGCGCCACACTTTGTATCGCAAGGATCTTATCCCGCAGTCCTGCTGCCTTCTCAAACTCCATTCGCTCAGCAGCCTCCTGCATTTCCTGTTCCATTTTCTTTCGGATATCTTCATGTTTTCCTTCCAGAAAATCCATTGCGTCTTTGACATATGCACCATACACTTCTTTGGAAATCTGACCACTGCACGGCGCCAAACATTGTCCAATATGATGGTTCAAACAAGGGCGCTCTTTTCCAATTTCCTTTGGTAATTTTTTTTTGCACTTTCTTATGGGAAACAACTTATGCAGCGTTTCCACCGTTTCCCGCATGGCAAGCACATCCGTAAACGGTCCATAATATTTCGCTTTATCCTTTTCTCTGCGTCGTGTCGTGAAAATCCGCGGAAAATCTTCCTGTACGGTCACTTTGATATACGGATAGGCTTTGTCATCTTTCAGCATGATATTATAATGCGGACGATACTTCTTGATTAGTGTACATTCCAATATCAGCGCTTCCATTTCCGAATCGGTGACGATATATTCAAATTCCTTAATATGCGGCACCATTGTTCGCGTTTTCGGCGTTTGATTTTTACTGCTTTGGAAATACTGCCGTACCCGATTGCGCAGGTTAATTGCCTTTCCCACATAAATAATTTCTCCAGCTTCATTTTTCATCAGATATACGCCAGGCTTCTGTGGGAGTTTTTTTAATTCTGCCGCAATATCAAACATATACACACCTTCCTTTCCTCGGATTTTCTTTGTATTGATTATATCACAAAAACAGTATACAAAAAAGACCCTTTGCCATTAGCTGATGACGCATAAGGAAAGAACAAAATTATGCAGACAGACGGCTAAACGGGCAAGGGTTTCAAGCACAATGCACAAAAAAGGGACACTGTTTTGAACGGTGTCCCTTTTTTGCACCCATTTCTGGATAGCTGTCCCCAGGAAAGGGGGTGAAAACATGGCCGAGCCGGGTGCATTGGATTACTTTTACGGAACCGAGGCAGAGCAATATACCTTTTACCGGATTCCGAAGGTGTTGTTTACCGACCCCGGCTTCCGGCGCATAACAGCAGACGCGAAAATCCTGTATGGCCTGATGTTGGATCGCATGGGGCTGTCCATACGCAACGGCTGGCTGGACGAACAGGAGCGCGTGTTTATCTACTTCACGTTGGAAGAAGCAATGGACGCGATGTGCTGCGGCCATAACAAGGCGGTGTCCCTGTTCACCGAGTTGGACAAGGTGGGACTGATCGAACGCAAGAAGCAGGGCCAGGGCCGCCCCACAAAAATCTACGTCAAGAACTTCATCCGGAAAGAGGAAGTCAAGACTTCCGAAAATCGGAAGTCTGCACTTCCCGAAAGCGGAACTCTTGACTTCCGAAAATCGGACACAATCAATACTGATAATAAAAAGACTGATTTGAGCGATACTGATCCATCTATCTATCCGGCGACACAGCCTCCGGAAGATAGACCGCCTACGGCGGCTGATACGATGGATACGATACGAGCCTATCGGGAGATTTTGAAAGAGAATATTGAGTATGACCATCTCCGGAAAAATCTCGGCTACGACTATGAACTCCTGGATGAAATTCTGGAAATCCTGGTGGACACGGTATGCAGCACCCGAAAAATGATCCGCATTGGCGGTGAGGACTTCCCAAAAGAGGTTGTGAAAAGCAGGCTGTTGAAGCTGGACTCCAGCCACATCGAGTATGTGATCAGCAGCCTGCGGGAGAATACGACGAAGGTACGGAACATCCGCGCTTACCTCCTAACCTCCCTCTACAATGCGCCTACTACCATCAACAGTTACTACACCGCACTTGTCAATCACGATATGTACGGCAGTGGGTAACTGTTTTTTCATACTCAAATGAGGGCGGCGAGCCGGTCTTATCCGG
>ERZ1643247.1131-NODE-1131-length-26680-cov-50.181484_pt1 | contig 26680 bp, 23 predicted proteins | sample MGYA00579264_ERZ1643247 | MGnify/ENA primary metagenome ERZ1643247 (study PRJEB29033, sample SAMEA4952262) | chicken gut metagenome | biome: Broiler Chicken; feature: Gastrointestinal Tract; material: Caecum | place: Ireland | collected 2018 | study: Broiler... | reverse complement strand
ATTCCCAAACAATTTGATTAATTTTTTGTCCAAACTTTGGGGTTCACTTCAGTTCAATGCCGCTTTTTTTATGCGTTTTGCTTTCCCGGCGTTGCCGCGTAAACCGCGCCTTTTGCGGATTACGGTCTGAACATGGCGATACACTCTTCCATATCCGCCCTGCCTTCGGCAAAAGCTCCGAACGCGAGGTTGAGTCTGGTAATTTCCACCTCTATCACGCCCAGGAACATATGGAAGAAATTCTCGTCCTCTATCTCACAGCCTTCGACCATGCTTTTCGCACAGTACTCCACCTTTTCCGCCAGCGGATCGTACGTCAGATATCCGCGCAGAAGCATATTGTTCACCGCGTTTATCATAAACAGCGTTTCGTGCATTTTTTCCACGGGGACGGAGCAGCCCAGATATACCTGCAAAATAAGAGTCGTGTCGTCCACCGTTATGACGCCGTCTATCTTGTTGTCATTGTCGTCGGCAAGGTTTTCAAGATGTATGACCCTGATTTTCCCCATGTTGCTTATACTGTGGCTTATCCCCTGGGAATTGAGATAAAAGGAGCATTTGTCCGTCAGAGTTTTTTGTGTTTCCGCCATATATGTATCACCTCGTTGAAATTATTTGTACGAATTTATGCCGCGCGGACGCTTTTTAAGAAAACGCCTCTTCGAGCCTTTGCGCCGTATCCGCGCTTATCGCCATGACGCTGCCGTGGCGGGGCGAAAAGTCAAGTTCGTAATCGTAAGGCGCGACGCGTTTGAAGTTGCGCATATCGCCTGTCTGCTGCATTACGAATTTGCCGGAGCTGTAACAGTCGAGCATCATCACCCATTCGCCCGTTCCGGCTATGTTGTAGATGCAGTTGCCCTCCACGTTCGTATTGTAAAGACTGACTACCCCTTCGTATTCGTAAGGCCCCGTAAGCGACCGCGACGTGGCAAGACAAATTTTCGCCTCGTTTTCGTCCTTGTAATACAGATAGTAGGTGTCGCCCGCCTTGACTATATCGCCGTCTATCGCGTCCTTGCCCGAATCGGGAGCGTAGAGAATACGCGGCTCGCTGCAAAGACTCTGCATATCCTCGGAATAGGCGTACCACAGGACCGTTCCGCTCCACCCCTGCTCTCCGTCGGTGCAGTTCGCCCAGTATACCATATACATACCCTTTTCCCCGTCCCATATCGCCTGGGGCGCCCACGCGCGCACGGTATCGGGAATGAGCGGCTCTATATCTATGTTGTATTCCGTCCAGTTTATCAGGTCGTCGGACTTGAACACCGTAAAGGCGTGGTTGGACGACCAGCCCAGCTCGCTGCGCATATCCGTGGCGATAATGCAGTACGTCCCGTCGTTCATGGCGAATATATACGGATCGCGCACGCTCCCCGTGCCCGTCGTGCTCTGCAGTACCGGCCCTTCGCCCGCGGGAGTGAAGTTATACCCGTCACGGCTCAGCGCGAAATATATCCTCTCTTCTTCCGGCTCGTTGCCGGTAAAGTACGCCATCAGATACGCGGTATCCGAATCGCCGCGCGCCGGTTCGGCATAGTCGATAATCCCCGTAAAATACAGCGAAAGCGGCACTGCCACCGCCGCCAGAATAACAAGCGCCGCCGCGGTTATTATAATCGCCCTCTTTTTCGCCGTCACTTATTGATCTCTTCCATAAATTCGGAAAAATTCAACATTCCCTTGCTGAGCATGAAGAGTTTGTCGTTATAATCGTCCACGCTGCGTAAAAGAATGCGGATAAGTTCCATAAATATGCCGCCCGTTTCCACGGTGCAGTCGTTGAAACAGTTGGTCACCCTGTAAATAACTATCCCTTCCTTGCTGTCGAAGTCCAGACTGCCGAAAACCAGCTTTCTGTTTATCTCGTTCACCGCCATAATGCCTTCCACCAGCTTTTCCCCCGAAAACCTGGCGGGTATAAGGGAGTAGAGCGATACGACCCCGCCTATAAACCTTATCGTGCAGTTCATCTGCAAGTCGTCGCCCGACGCGGTAAAGTTGATTATATCAGAATCTTCTATTCTGTCGACGCTGTATTTCACCCCGCCGTCGTCAAGACAGGCACAGCACTTTTCGAACAGGGTCTGTTGTGTTTCCGCCATAATTGTTCCTCCCCGGATTTTCAGCTACATATATCATACCTTAAAGCACCGTATTTTTCAATACGTTTGCCCCATATTTTACATTACGGCGGGTTTTTTATGTTTTATATTGACGCAAGCCGTTCGTATTCTTCTCCGCTTATAGCCGTGACGCTGCCGTGGCGGGGCGAAAAGTCCACGGAATAATCGTTTTTGTTTACGCGCCTGAAATTGAGCATATCGTCCGTCTGCTGCATGAAGAATCTGCCGTATTTGTAGCTGTCCATAAACATGACCCACTTGTCCGTCCCGGCGATATTGTAGATGAAACTGCCCTCTACGGCGTGGTTGGACGTCCAGCCAAGCCCGCTCTGCATATCGGTGGCAAGAAGGTAATAGTACCCGTCCTCTCCTTTCAGAATATACGGGTCGCGCGCGCAGCCCGTGCCCGTGCTCTGTTCCACCATCGCCCTTCCGCCGTTCAGCGGAGTGTAATTGTAGCCGTCGTCGCTCACGGCGAAACTTATGCGCTCTTCTTCCGGCGTATTGCCGCTGAAGTACGCCATGAGGTAATAACCTTCTCCCCGCGCGGGCTCGGCGTAATCAATATAGCCCATGCAGTAAAGCACGACGGGCACGACAACCGCCGCCGCAACGCACGCGTAACGCCGGTCAAAGCGCGGCGGCAGACGCCGTTTTTCCCCGTTTACGGCAGGTTTTACGACAAAACACTTTCGTCGCGCGCGTATAAAAGTCTTGTTTTTTTCCGCGATATACTTTATAATAAATGCGTATGGAAAACAAGAACGTGAATTTATTATGGGAATCGGTCATGGTGGATCTGATGCCGATGATTTCGACGGTATCGTTCCAGGTGTGGTTTTCCAGCGTAAAACCGCTGAAAGTTTACAACAACAAACTGGTTCTGAGCGTAAAGCTGCACTCGAACAAAAAACAGCTTGACAACACTTACAGGGACATGATAGTGAAGTGTATCCGCAAGAACAGCGATTACATAGACGACTTCATCGTGGTTCTCGAAGACGAAGAGCAGCTGCCGGAAGAGCTCACCGCCGCTGCCGCCGCGGAACCCGCGCCCGCCGCCGATACGGAAAGTTCGGAGAGCACGCATTTCAAGGCCTCCTTCACGTTCGACAACTTCGTGGTGGGCGACAGCAACCAGCTGGTGTACGCCGCCGCAAAGACGGTGGCGGAAGATCCGGGCAAACGCTACAATCCCCTGTTCATATACGGCGGCGTGGGTCTGGGCAAGACGCATATCATGCACGCCATAGGCAACTACCTGTTATCCGCGCGCCCCGGACTGAAAGTGCGTTACGCCGCGGCGGAAACTTTTACCAACGACTATATCGAAAGCATACGCACCAACAAGGATTCGGGACTTAACAAGCAGTTCCGCGACAAATACCGCAACGTGGACGTGCTCATGCTGGACGACATACAGTTCATCGCGGGCAAGGGCGGCACGCAGGACGCGCTTTTCCACACCTTCAATTATCTGGTGGAAAACGAAAAGCAGATAGTCTTTTCCAGCGACCGTCACCCTTCTTTGCTGAACAACGTGGAGGACAGGCTTATTTCCCGCTTCGCTTCGGGCATCACGGTGGACATATCCCCTCCCGGACTTGAAATGAGGATAGCCATAATACAGCGCAAGGCGTTCGGCAGGCGTTTCCATATCTCCCGGGACTGCGTGTATTACCTGGCGGAGAAGATAGACACCAACGTGAGGGAGCTGGAAGGCGCGCTGAACAAGGTGGCGTTTTTCTGCGAGATGAACAAGGTCGCCGCAGACAGCGTGGACGTGATACGCGAAGCGTTGCGCGACGAGATAGAAGAAGGCGGAAGAGCGCTTAATTACGAGGACATAATAGCCGCGTGCGCGGCGTACTTCGGCGTAAAATCCGACGACATAACGGGTTCGCGCCGCAGTAAACAGATAGTTTCCGCCAGACAGATGGCGATATATCTGATATACGACATTCTGGGACTGCCGCTTGCTGAGATAGGCACCTACATAGGCGGCAGGGACCACACCACGATAGGCTACGCCCGCGACAAAATCGACAAAATGCGCCGCGACGACCCGATTGTGGAAAGACAAATACAGGACATCCGCGCCAAGCTGGGCAAGGCATAACGGCGCAAAAAGACATAAGGAGAAGTACCATGGCAAAGAAAACGGACGTTTTTGAACTGAGCGGAACCAAATCTTACGACGAGAGCGGCAATCTGCGGGCGGGCGTGGAAGAAATAGATATAAGTTTCATCGACGCCAATCCCGAACAGCCGCGCAAAAACTTCGACGCCGACGCCTTAGAGGAGCTGGCAAACTCCATAAAGCAGCACGGAATAATACAACCGATAATTCTCTCCCCCGAAGGCGGAAGATTCTCGGTAGTGGCGGGCGAACGCAGACTGCGCGCGGCAAAACTTGCCGGACTGAAGAAAGTTCCCGCCATAGTGCGCAGCCTGACGGAAGCGGAGCGCGGCGAAATCTCGCTCATAGAAAACCTTCAGCGCGAGGACCTGAATCCGATAGAAGAAGCCACCGCGTACAAGACGCTTATGGAGCGTTTTTCGCTCACGCAGGAAGAGCTTGCTTCGCGCCTGGGCAAAGGCAGACCCACCGTGGCAAATTCCCTGCGCCTGCTCAACCTGGCTCCCGCCGTGCAGGAACTGCTGATAAACGGCAGACTGACCGCGGGTCACGCACGCGCGCTTGTGATAATCAAAGACCCCGTGGTGCAGACGAATTACGCCATGGCTGCCTGCGACAAGGGACTGACGGTAAGACAGCTGGAATTCATGGTACAGCGCTACGTGAATCCGGAAAAGAAAAAGCCCGTACCCAGAACTCCCCTTTCCCCCGAACTGAAAGGGCTGGTAAAGGATATGCAGCACATTTTCGCCACCAAGGTAAAAGCGGTGGGAACGCACGATAAGGGAAGGATATATATAGACTACTACACGCAGAGCGATCTGCAGCGTATATTTGAACTTATCGAGAGGCTGAAGTGAAAAAAATACTGCCCTGGCAAAAGCTGGACAACGCGGCGACAATCTTTCCGCTGATGTCCGGCAAACACAACCAGAACAATTTCCGTATGCAGGTCACCCTTTCTTCCCCCGTGGACAAAGCGGCGCTGGAGGGGGCGATAAACAACGTACTGCCCCGTTTCGAGCAATACGACGTCACGCTGAAAGGCGGCTTTATATGGTACCGCTTCGAGCGGGCGTCCTCGCCCGTAACGGTGGGCGACGCGGAGGAGTGGGGAATGTCCCCCCTGCCCCTTTTTGAAAAGGGCGGCAGGACTTTCCGCTTCAACGTGCAGGGGTGCGACATATACGCCGACTTTTTCCACGCCATGGGCGACGGAGCGGGAACGGGCGAATTTCTCAAAGCGGTCGTCTTTGAATATCTGAAAGAAACGGGCTGCCCCGTAGAGCCGGAAGGCAGAATAATCACCACGTCCACGCCGATAGACCCCGGCGAGAGCGAGGACGCCTTCCACAAGTATTACAAGCCCCTGCCCTTAAAGGACCTGGAAGTAAAGTCCATGCAGGGGAGCAAGGCTTTCCATATAGAGGGAACGCGTTACGAAGACCACGGCACGGAATGCGTACAATACACCCTGCCGTCGCACGAAGTGGTGGATTTGTGCCATTCGCTGGGCTGCACCGTGACGGAGTACCTGGGCGCGGCTTTCGCCATGGCTGTCTACGACGGAATGATACGCGGAAAACGCAAAAAAACGCGCGCCATTCAGCTGTTCATGCCCATCAATCTGCGCCGTTTCTTCCCCTCTTCCACGCTGAAAAACTTCTCCTTGTTTTCACGCGTGAAGATAGACACAAAAACTCCCCCCACCATGGAAGGGTGCATTAAAATTATCCACGAAAGTCTGAAAAGGGATACGGACAAGGCGCTTTTGCAAAAGAAAATCTGCACCACCGTGCGCGCGGAAGTGCTGGGCGTAATGCAGATTATCCCCCGCGCCCTGAAAAGGCTGTTTTTGGGCTTTGCCAACCTCTTCTTCGGCAAGGGCAAAAAGACGGCGACTTTTTCCAACGTGGGAATTGTGAAACTGCCCGAGAGTATGCGCCCGTATGTGACGAATATCCATTACAGTCTGTGGCCCAACTCCAACTCCCCGTATACCGCGGTGGTGGTTTCCGTATGGGACAGCCTGAACATCACCTTCAACAAGGCGATAAAAGAAAACGACATAGAGCGCGCCCTGTCCGCACGGTTTGCGGCGGATAAGATAAAATACGCTTTCAGCTCCCGTCTGTGGCCGGGCGTGAAAAAAAAGAGCGCGGCGCGCGGCTGAAAGCGGCTTGAATAAAATATACTGAACAACGGAGATAAACTTATGTACTACATCGGAATCGACGTGGGCGGAATGTCCATCAAGGCGGGCGTTACCGACAAGGAAGGCAACGTACTGCACAAGACCACCCTGGAAACAAAGGGCGGATATACCAAAGAATATACTATAAGCAACGATATACACCTGCTTATCGTAAAACTGCTTTCCGAAGCGGGTATTCCGGAAAGCGAAATTGCCGCCGTCGGCATAGGTCAGGCGGGAAGCATTGATTCCGAACGCGGAATAATCAACTATTGGAACAATATCCCCATGAAAAAGGTGCACGTTGCGGAAGAGATGCGCAAATGGCACTCCTTCCCCGTTTTCATAGACAACGACGCCAACGTGGCGGCTTTGGGCGAATGCGTTTTCGGCGCCGCGAAGGGGCTTAAAAACGTGCTTCTCATCACCCTCGGCACGGGCGTGGGCAGCGGCATAATCATCGACGGAAAAATCTACCGCGGCGAATACGGCGCGGGCGCGGAAGCGGGACACATGGGCATTATCATGGGCGGCGAGCCGTGCACCTGCGGCAGACGCGGCTGCTGGGAGGCGTACGCTTCCGTATCCGCACTCATACGCCAGACGAAGGCGGCTATGGCGGAACACCCCGAAAGCAGTATGAACGACGTCGCGCGCGATATGGGCGAAGTAAACGGCATGACCGCGTTCAAGGCGGCGCGCGCGGGCGATAAGACCGCTCTGGAAGTGGTGGAACGGTACGAGCGCTACGTGGCGGAAGGACTTATAAGCCTGCAAAACATTTTCCGTCCGCAGATGTTCCTCATCGGCGGAGGTATATCCAAAGAGGGGGAATACCTCACCGCGCCGCTGGAAAAAATGGTATACGACGGTATGTTCGATAAGGAAACGGGCGACGGGCTGAAGATCCGCCCTGCCGCATTGCATAACGACGCGGGGATTTTGGGCGCAGCCGCCCTCGCGATAAGAAGTATATAATAAAGCGAAAACCGTTAATTCAAAAATATACGGGCGGCAAGGAATTGCCGTCCGTAATTTTTTCTCACACTTTTTCCGCACACGAGGGCACCGCGCATAAGCACCCTCCTGCGGTGTCAAGTCACATTTTTCCGCGGGTCACGTACTCCTAGTACGCTCCCCTTGTAAAAATGCGCCTTTCCTAGCATTAGGGCACTTCTTCACGGTGCGTTTGAGCGCAACTACAAAGCGGTGCGGACGCGGCAACGTGGGACGTTGCATCCCCTAACCACCTTGAAGTAACGAAAGTGTGTTTTGAGATAGTATTATCTCCGCACGGGTTTTATAGTGCAAATATCAAGCGAAGCAAAACCACGCTTTTGCAAGCGTAACCTATAAAATTCGCTGTGCGGATTTTCCCGTAAGGGCGGATTGGGGTGAAGTTTTGCGGCAAAAGTTTTGTATGCTATCCTGCAACTTGCCGCAAAACGAGGGGAAAACCACAGCGGAGCGGGCTGGGTTTTCCCCTTAAAGACGTAAGCGCAAAGTGTTTTGCGTAGTTACAGTTTGATTATTATATAGCTTTATCGCAAAACACTTTCATTCGGCGCTTATTAGTATTGAGCTTTTACTAAGATAGGTAAGAACTTTGTAATTTAAGTAAAGTTTTTGCAACATTCCCCACAAACGCAAAATTTTGTGCTATTATATAGTCACGGAGAGATTTGCGGTACACCCTCGTTTTCTCCCCCTTCCTTACATCCGATGATGGACCGAGGCTCTCCGTATTTTCCGAAGACAAGACGTAAAAGTCCCTCTATACTACCTATAATGCCCCGCAAGTGAGTAGCGGGGCATTTTTCCTGATAGACGCCGGTTGAAAGCGCCTTATGATAACGCAGGTTCTTCGCGCGGTTTTGCTTCGTTTGTATTTACAATAAAAGCGTTACGGAGAAAACAAATTCTGTCTTTCCGCATTATCACTTCACGGCGGTTAATGGGCAGAGCGCCATGCGCTCCCTTCAAGACTTAATCAGCCTGCGGCGGCTCTCCGCGGTTTTGCTGCGCTTGTATTTACAATAAAAGCGTTACGGAGAAAACAAATTCTGTCTTTCCTCGTTATCACTTCAAGGCGGTTAATGGGTGGAGCGCCACGCGCTCCCGCCACGCGCTCCCGGCTCGCGCTCCCGATTACATAAAGGCTGCGTTGTCTTCTCCCTGGTAAGGCCGCTGCCTGCTTTGGAACGACCCGTCGGGGCTTATCTTTATCTCCGTACCGCCGCGCTGCTCTATGCTCTTGGAAATGCCGGCATAAGCGATATAGTCTATACTCATACCGTATTCCAGGCGGATAACCACGTCCTCTCCCGCGCTGTTTCGCGTTTTTACGTCTATGGCGTAGGTGTTGTAATGGTCGTGTCCGCAGAAAATGCTCTGGCCTCCCTTTTCCGCCGCTGTTTCAAAGACAAGGTCTTCGTCCACGCCGGGGAAAGATTTTTCACCGCTCTCGCCCGCCTTGCCGAATATATACGTCACGTTTTCCGTATTTTGGTGTCCGTTGTTTTTATACTCTTCCCAATATTTTCCGTATTCGCGCAGGGGGATATGGAAGAAAAGCAGACTTTTGACCACGGCGCCGTCGTTGTATTCCGCCAGCCTGTCCATCTCTTCCGCGTACCAGTCTATCTGGTCCCCGTGGATATTGTCGTACTTCCACGCTATTCCGAAGTAGTCGCCGTCCGTGTAGGAGTGCGAATCGAACATGACCATCGCCTGCGTCAGATGCGTGTTTTCCACGTTTTCCGCATAACTTGCCGTATCTACTATCTGCACGTCTTCGCTGTCCGGGTGGCGCACCAGAATTATATCGTTGCCGTAGCCGGCTATATCCTCCGGCCCTTCGCGGTATAAGAACTTGTCCCACTCGTCGCTTGCGTCCATTTCCTCAAAATAGTCGGATATCTCTTCGCGGTTGTAAAGACTGTAAATTTCCGTGTCGTGATTGCCGAAGCATACCGTCCAATACACGTTCAGCTCTTCCATAAGCGTGCCGAACATATCTATTTCGCGCTTATTGTTCAACGTGCCCGAAGCGTAGGGAACGGGGAAGCCCAGATCGCCCGTGACTATCACCAGATCCGGCTTTACGCGCTGTACGACCGTGCGCACCGCGTCCAGCGCCCACCTGTCCTTTTGCGCGGAAAAAGGTCCCGCGCCCAGGTGTATGTCCGTAAGGTGGAGTATTCTGAATTCGTCGTCCGGCGACGAAGCCACGAACTCGTAATAGCCCGTGTCGCTGTCCTCCGCCTCTATAAAGGTAAAAGGCGAATCGTACTCGACGGCTTCCACCGTGGCTATGTAGTCGAAGTTGCCCGTGTATCCGACGTAACTTACTATGGCGCAGACGGAACAGAACACCGCGATAAGTCCCAGCACGCTGCCGGCGATGATAAGGTCGCGTTTGCGGCGCTTTTTCTTTTCTTCGGGAGTCATATCCCTGCGGCGTTTCTTCTTTTTCTTTCCGCTCTTTTCCCCGTCGGCAAAATAATCCCCGCCGCTTTGCTCTTCCTCCCGCGGTGCGGCATCAGTCCGCCCGTCCGGCGCGGAAATTCCCGCCTCTTCAAAAGCCGTTTCATCTTCTCCGGGGCGGAGCTTTTTTTCATCCTCTTCTCTCATATTTCCTCCTCTATACGGGCATAAGTGACGAAAATCCCGTATTTTTCCGCCACAGCCTTTATAGTTTCCTCAGCGGCAAGAATTTCTTCCTGCCCCGCCCATTCTTCAAAATCCAGCCGCATATAGGCTTCCGCGCGCTTTGCCCCGCAGTCGTACAGCCTTATGCGCACGCCCTTCACGCCTTTTTGGTCGAGCGCAAGCCTTTCAAGCCCCTTTTCCCTGCGCTCGTCCCTGCCGCCCAGCAGTTTGTACATCGCGTCAAACAGCAGTTTTATCCCCTGCACTATCATTATTATGCTGACGGCAAGCCCCACCGCCGCGTCCGCCGGAAAGGAGATATAGCGCGCCAAAAACAGCCCAACCAATGTAAACAGCGTTATGCACGCGTCAAGTATGCTGTCTATCACAAGCGCCTTTATCACCCCGGAAGGATACCTCCTGTACACCGCCGCATATCCTGCCGCCATGCCCGCTTTCACCGCGGCGGTTGCGGCTATTATGCCGAACTGCACCCACGAAAACGTCACCACGGGGTGGTAAAAAAATCTGTCCGAAGCCTGCCACGCGAACACCGCGCCCACGGCGATGATTATCACCGCCATGAGCAACGTTACCGCATATTCCGTCCTTCCCAGTCCCGAAGGAAAATTACTGCGCTTTTTGCCTTCCAGCGAAAACCCGACCGCCGCGCCGGCAGAGGAAAACACGTCGCCGAAGTTGTTCACACCGTCGGAGATTATGGCTATGCTGTTTGTGTATACGCCGCACAGAACTTTGGTAATTCCCAAAACAAAATTCACGCCGCTGCCACAGGCGGACGCTATGATTTTTACTTTTTTTTCTTTCGCGGCGGAAGCTGCCATTATACCTCCGTCTTTTGCCGCGCGAAAACCTTTTCCCATAATTCCCCGCGCCGCCCGCCGGCCGGAAAAAGCCGACGAAATGTTGATATATATATATTATAACAGAAATTTTAATATTTGCAACAGTAAATTTTCACCGCCTGCGGGACATTGTCCGCCGGCGGCGCGTTGTACGGATACCCGGTTTCCGCCGCTTAACCGCAGACGTTCATTTCCGTGCCTTCGATATCCTTTATAAAAGTGCCCATGCCGAGATTTTTCTTTGTAAAAACGTGGATAAGATAGTGCAGGCAGAATAAGATACTGCCGCCCGCGTGGCAGAGCATATCCATATCCGTATCCTGAACGCTCACGTATTTTATGGCTTCCCAATTCGCGCGCACGCCCGTATATCCCTGCGCGGCTATCGCCTGCCGCACCTCTTCGGGAATCGCGCCCTGCGCCGTCTGCCCGAAGAACATATCGCCTATAAACTCCACCAGCTCCCACAGGCACGCCGTACCCAGCGACGCGAGCAAAAGCGTAAGCGTGCAGGAAAGCGCGCTCTTTCTGTCGGAAAGTCCGCCGTTTTCTATCTCGTTCAGCTTTCTGCATTGCAGCGTAAGCAGGAAAATCATGAGTACGTACCCCGCAAGAACGTGCATAAAGCAGTCGAACCAATCCGTGAGATAGAACAGGTAAAACACGCTGCCCGCAACCGCTCCGCCGGCGAGAAGAATTATGAAAGCCGCGTGCTGGGTAAAGGAAAAGCGGTGTTTCGCAAGCCGCTCAACGATTATCGGAACCCATAGCAGCAGCCCCGCCATAAGGCAGGAAAAAAGGCGGTTGTACGGATCTCCGTTCACTCCGTAGACGACCGCCATTACAAGACAGATAACCGAGATGCACGCTTCCGCGCCCAGCACGATACCGCGCTTTATGCGCGCGGTTTTGCCCAACCGGCTGAATCTCACCCAAATTCTTTCTTTCATCGACGCGTTCTCCATATAGACAGCGTAACACGCCAAAGTAAAACTTAGGTTACGACTTTGTAATTTTTTCCGTACATTTCCCGCCGCGGCGCAACCGCGCCACTTTTTCCGCATTCGCGGCAATCGGAGCACGCGCGGCAAAGTGCGCTCTTACCAGCTTTGCAGACTTATTTCGCCGCTGTTGATCCTGACAGAACTTCCTCCGCCCCGGCAGCGCACATAAAGCGCCCCGTCGTCGTCTATCCGCTCCGCCGTTCCGCTCATGGTTATATTGTCCTTTTCAAAGACCACCTCTCTGCCCAGAACGCACGACCTTTCGCGGTACTCGTCCATAAACTCCCTTGAAGAAAGCTGCTCCGAAACCTCGCCGAGGCGGGCGATCACCCTGCCTATGAGCCTGTCCCTTTCCTCTTCTGTCACGCTTTCTTTGAGCGAACGCGCCTTATCCTTCAACTCCTCCGGCATTTCTCCGGTGACGTTTATTCCTATGCCCGTAACCGCGCCCGCGATTTTTCCTTCCCCGTCCGTTAGCGACTGCGTGAGAATCCCGCACACTTTTTTCCCGTCCAGATAAAGGTCGTTCACCCACTTTATCCGCGTGCTTATCCCGAACACGTCCTCCACGGCGCGCGCCGCCGCCACGGCGGCCGCGGGCGTCACCACCAGAAGATCGGAATAATTCCCCACGTTCCTTATAACCACGCTCATGTAAACGCCCGTCCCTGCCGGAGAGAAAAACTTTCTGCCCGCTCTTCCCCTGCCGGCGCGCTGGGCGTTCGCCGCAACCGCCGTAAGATGCGGACACCCTTCTTTGAGCAAAGCCATGGCAATATCGTTGGTGGAACCGACTTCCGAAAACAAAAACAGCGGAGAATCCGTCCCCGCGGCGCGCGCTATCGCGCCCGCACGCGGCTTGCGGCACTCTTTAAGCATATATCCGCGCGCGCTTCCGCCCGCAATTTCACAGCCCGAGGCGCGCAGAGTTTTTACCGCCTTCCACACCGCCGTCCGCGAAACGCCCAGCACGCGGGCAAGTTCCTGCCCGGAAACCACTCCGCCGCGCTTCAACATTTCCAGCACCTTTCCCGCGGTTTCGCCTCTCATATCCTTATCCCCGCGACCATGTGGTTGAATGCGAAACTGAATACCTGCTTACGCGCGATTATAAGGTGGTCCTTCACCTCTATTCCCGCACCCTTGAACACCTCTATCGCGCGGACGGTGAACTCGGCGTCCGTTTTGGAAGGACGCGCCTTGTCCTCCATATGGTTGTGCAGGATATAAATGATTTTCGTGCCGCGTTCCAGCGCCGTCTGTATAAGCGCTTTCGCGGGCACGTACGCCTCGTCCTCGCTGCCGCGCGCCACTTCCAGAAGGCAGGCGTACTTTGCCTCTCCCGTAAGACAGAGTACGTAAACGCGCTCCCTGTCCGCGTTTTCAAACAGCTTTTTAGCATACAGCGCGACAGAATAGGAATCGGGAAAACGCGCGTTCCAGGCGTAGCTTTGCCTGCACCGCTCGTCTATCCCCATAAGATTGGTCAGAAAAAGCGAGGCGTTGAACGTCATGCCCGACACCTCGCTTAATACGTTTACGTCTGCGGAAAGCACCCCGGCGAGCGAGCCGAACTTTTCAATCAGCCTGTGCGCCAGCGGATTGGTATCCCTCCTGGGTACGAACGGATAGAGCAAATATTCGAGTAACTCATGGTCCTGCAGTTTCTCTATGCCGCCTTTCGCTATTCTGGCGCGCATACGCTGCCTGTGGTTTTCATGAATATTCCGCTCTTTTTCCATCAATTAAAAACGCCTTTTACTTACTCCGTAAGACTTGGTCTTGCCAAAACCCTTTTTCTTGAAGTTGCGGCTTGTTTCCGCGTCGTACATATCTATATCGGTATGGTACTTTATGTTGCTTTCGCTCACCCTCGGCTCCTGCGGCCTCCCTTTCCTCTGCCGCTCGTCCCTGCCCCTGCGCTCGCGCCTGGGGTGCTTGTCCGGCACTATCACCACGTAGCGGTAAGGCTCTTCCCCTTCGCTGTGCGTGGACACGAATTTATCGTCCGAAAGCGCCGAATGTATCACCCTACGCTCAAAGGGATTCATGGGTTCCAGCTTTATCTCTTCGCCCGATTTCGCCGCCTTGAACGCCAGTCTGCGCGCCAGCTTGGAGAGTATCTGCACGCGCTTTTCGCGGTAGTTCTCCCCGTCCACGATTATCCTGCCGTCAAAGCCCTCCACCGTGTTCGCCACCAGAAGCGCCAGGTATTGCAGGCTGTCCAGCACGTCGCCGCGGTAACCGATTATATGCGCAACGTCGTTTCCGCTTATCTCGTATAAAAATCCGTCGTCCGTGGATTTCAGCTCGACCGTGCAGTCCAGATCCATACGCTTTATCACGCCGCGGATAAATTCCAGAGCCTTTTTCTCGCCCTTGGGCTTTTCCGTCACTTTCACGGTATACTTCTTCTTGATAAGACCGCTTTCCCTGATTACCTCATACACGCAATCTTCTTCGGCGATTCCCAGCTGTTCCAAGCCCTTTTCGAGAGCTTCTTTCACGCTGCCCGCCGTTATCTCTACACTTTCCATTACTCGTCTATCTCCACAAGTTCTTTTGCCTGCGCTTTATTGTCTATTATCTTGACGATGATGATATATATCACGTTGATAAGCGTACTTACGAGGTTACTCATAAAGTAGTAGATCGCAAACGCCGCGCTGTACATTATCGCAAATAAGCCCATGATAAGCGGCATTATATACGTGAGAATCTTCATCGTTCTTTGCTGCGATTTTTGCTGTTTCGCGTCGCCCATCGGGGTGGTCGGCGACATCTTCTGCGTAAACCACGTGGACAGGAAGGACAGCGCTATGGATATCACGGGAAGCACGAAGTAACCGTTCCATCTGCTCACGTCCCACGTGCTCGTCTTGTTCAGCGCCGCCTGTGCGGGTCCGGTAAGTTCGTCGTACGAAACGCCCGCCGCCGCTTCCGGCATCTGCGCCTGTATCCTGCCGCCCACGAACTCGCTCACGCTGGGCACCACGTTCGCGCCGGTATCGGCCATGAATATGTTCTTTATCCACAAAAAGCCTTCCATATGCTCTTCGTAAGCCGCAACCAGCATTTCGTCTTTATTGTCGGTAAAGCAGGAAGATACCCCGTCGAAAACCGCCTTGTCTTCCGCGGAAAGCGCGTCCGCATATTCGTTTTTCTCGCCGACGGTACCGAGCGAATGCCAGCCCTCGAACAGGCTGAACGCCTCGGAATACAGCACGTAATACTCGTCCGTATTCGCCGTATCGCCGGGAGCCAGATAATTTCCGTCCGCGTCCTGAATCTGCTTTAATATTTCCGCCGTAAGAGCGTCCTTCTGCTCCTGCGGCACGTCCTCCGCCGTACCTTCGGTATCCGAAGCGGCGAGCTTGCCCACCTCGGATTCGACGACGTAATCTCCCGCCGCCTGCATGGCGTACAGGTTATCCGCGTCCGCGTCGTATTCCGTATATGCGGCGTAGACGTTTTCGATAATCAGTTCGTTCTGGTATGCCACCAGATCCCTGAATCCCGCAAACACCACGAAGAAGATTACCATCGTGACGATAAGCGGCAGACACGAAGCAAACGGATGCAGTTTCTCCTGCTTTTGCAGCTCCGCCTGCTTTTGCCTGAGCAGCTGGGGCTGGTTTGCGTACTGCTTCTGCAATTTCGCAAGTTTCGGCTGCAAACGCCTCATCGCCTTGCTCTGTTTGCGTTGGGAAATCTTCTGCCAGATATCCAAAGGGGACAAAATAAGCCTGACGATTATCGTAAATACGATGACCGTCACGCCGAACGTAGGCAGATTGTCGGAAAGCTGTACGAGCCACTTTCCTATCAGATTGTCGGGCAGCGCCGCTGCCAACAACGTCATAAAATCCATTTGGCTTTACCTCGGTAATTGTCCTTGACGGGGTCGAAGCCGCCTTCCTTCCACGGCACACAGCGCAATATCCGCCCCACTCCCATAAAAAAGCCCGTGACTTTGCGCTTTTTTATCGCCTGCCCCATATACGCGGAGCAGGAAGGAGTGTATATGCAGCGGTTACCCATGAGCGGATTATAATACCTTTTGTAAATTTTTATGAGCATTATTCCCCTCTCGCCGCCCTTTCGGCATTTTCTTTGTCAGAAAGTTTTCCCGCCTTGGTCAGCGCCGCGGACATATCCGTTATAAGTTCGGCAAAACCTGCCCCGGATGCCTGCGCCGACGCCACCAATATGTAATTATATCCGTTTTCCATGTAGGGAATAAATCTGCGCACGATTTCTTTCATTCTGCGCCTGACTTTATTCCTGACCACGCTCTTGCCGACTTTTTTGCCGGCAACCACGCCTATGCGCAATCCGCGGCGGGCAGAAGGACAGGTGATCACCGTCATATATCTGCCCGACGCACGGCTGCCCCTGGCATAGATAAAGGAAAAAGTGCGCCTGCCTCCCAGGCGATACTTCTTCTGCATGCTTACGCAGACAGCTTTTTCCTGCCTTTGTTACGGCGCCTTGCCAGCACGTTCCTGCCGCCTTTGCTTGCCATTCTCTTGCGGAAGCCGTGCACTTTGCTGCGCTGCCTCTTCTTGGGCTGATACGTTCTTTTCATAGCCTGAACTCCTCTCTTTTATAGTAATAGCGCATTGATTATAATATAATAGTCAAAACCTTGTCAAGCAAAAAGGGGCAGTCAAAGAAAATAGACTCCGCACGCCGCGCCCCTTCCCGTCGGGGACTTGCCGGTTATTCTGCTCCGCGGCGGAAAACGCCGGATGAAAGAATACGTATTTACACTTTACGGGCGCAGACACGCAGCGCGGCAAAAAACGCCGGAAGGCAATCCCCTCTCCGCACTTTACAACACCGACGCCGTTCACACGCCGCGACGGAAAACGCCGGAAGGTAAGCCTCTCTCCGCACTTTACAACACCGACGCCGTTCACGCTCCGCGGCGGAAAACGCCGGAAGGTAAGCCTCTCTCCGCACTTTACAACACCGACGCCGTTCACACACCGCGACGGAAAACGCCGGAAGGTCGACACATCTTCACCCTTTACAAACGGCGACTCCGTTCACGCTCCGCGGCAGAAAACGCCGGAAGGCAATCCCCTCTCCGCACTTTACAACACCGGCACCGTTCACACACCGCCACCGCGGCGGAAAACGCCGGACAGCGGATACAACTCCACTCTTTGCAAGCATCACCCCCCATACAACAGAAAAAGCGGCGTACGACGGCATGGCCGCCCCTACCCCAAAGAACTTACGCCGTCCCTTGATTACGCCAAAAAACACGGCTGTTTTTATCGGGTTTTTCTTCGACACATCTCCCGGGTACGCCGCCGAATCGCCTTGCTTTCGGCATAAACATTCCCTCCGCCCGAAATACTTTTTTTGCCGCGCGTATAACTATATGTTTTACAATAATTGATTTTCCCTCTTGCTTTTTCTTTGCGGCGGCTGTATAATATAATCGAACATTTGTTTAAGGAGACGCCTTTGACCGAAGATTTTTTAAGCGGTCTGAACGAAGACCAGCTTGCGGCTGTGACCGCCACGGAAGGATATGTGCGCGTGGCGGCGGGCGCAGGAAGCGGCAAAACGCGCGTACTGACGGACCGATACGTATATATCGTCGAAATGCTGGGAATATCGCCCGAGCATATCCTTTCCGTCACCTTCACCAATAAAGCCGCGCGCGAAATGCGCAACCGCATACGCAGATATATCCCTGACGAAGAAGGGGGTTGGATTCTCACTTTCCACAGCGCGTGCCACAAAATTCTGAAAGAAGAAGGACACCTGCTCGCATATCCTTCCAATTTTATGGTTCTGGACGAAGAAGACCAAAAAAGCGTATTACAGAAAATATATACCGAAAACGGGCTTTCGATGAAAGATTTCCCCTTCCGCAAATGCCTGGACGAAATAGAAATTTACAAAAGCCAGGCAAATTACGTGCCCTACGTCACAAGCCCCGACCGTCCGGACCGCGCGCCCGGGCTGACCGAGCAGGACAACCGGCGCAGCGTGGATTTTATTATCCGCGAGTATATGAAAATACAGCGCAAAAATTTTTGGCTCGACTTTGCCGATTTAATTCAATTCGTGCTCTATCTGCTCAAAACGGATGAAAAAACGCGCAAAAAATGGCAAAACAAATTCGAATACGTCCAGATTGACGAATTTCAGGACGTATCGGGCGAGCAATACGCGCTGGCAAAGATACTTTCGCGCAAACACGGAAATCTGTTTATCGTGGGCGATCCCGACCAGACCATTTATTCCTGGCGCGGCGCGGACGTGAAGTTTTTCAACAACTTCCCCGAAGATTTTCCCGGCGCGCAGACGATAATCCTGGACGTAAACTACCGCTCCACTCCAGAAATTCTCGCCGCGGCAGACAGTCTTATCTCCAAAAACACGGACAGACTGGACAAAACCCTGAAAGCCACCCTTCCGCACGGAGAAAAACCGGAATACTTCCACGCCGCGTCACGGCGGGAGGAAGCGGAACATATCGCGGATAAAATTCTTTCCCTGAACAAGGGCGGCGTACCTCTTGCCGATATTGCCGTACTTTTCCGCAGCAATTATATGTCGCGGGTGATCGAAGCGGCATTACTGGACAAAAAAGTGCCCTATATGATGTACGGAGGAGTGGAATTTTACGGACGAAAGGAAGTTAAAGACGCTTTGGCATATCTGCGCCTTGCCGTTTTCGGCGACGACCTGTCTTTTGAACGCGTCATCAACATTCCGCCGCGCGGCATAGGCAGAAAACGCCTGAACGCGCTGCGGACGTACGCCGCGAAAGAAAACCTGCCCCTTGCAAAAGCGCTCGAAGCCTTATGCCGTTCCGCGCTGTTCAAGAGCACGGGCGCGGAAGAATTTCTGCAAATTCTGAACCTGTCAAAAGAAAAAGCTCTTTCTTCCGATCCTTTCGAAGCGCTGGACTATATTCTGCATATAAGCGGATACGAAACGTTTTTACGCGACAGCGGCGGCCAGGAACGACTTAACAACCTGAACGAGCTGAAAGCGTCTGTGCGCGAATACGTACAGGCGGAAGGAAAAGTAAGCGCGGAAGAATACCTCAACTCGGTTTCTCTCCTGTCAAACGCGGATACGGAAGATAAAAAAGACCGCGTCAGACTCATGACCGTCCACACAGCCAAAGGCCTCGAATTTCCGCACGTATTCGTCTGCTGCATGAACGAAGGCTCTTTTCCATCACGCAAAATACGCGACCTTGCAGGAATGGAAGAAGAACGGCGCGTAGCCTACGTCGCCTTGACGCGCGCACGACAGGGGCTTTACCTCTCCGACGCCGAAGGATACGACTCACAATCAGGTGACGCGCTCAGCACTTCGCGCTTTATATTCGAAGTCGGAGCCGAAAATCTGAATATAACGGGAAAACTAACCAAAACCCACCTGAAACGCTCCCAATCATACATAGAACGCAGAAACACGGAAATCGGAATAACGCCCGCCGCGCCGCAAAACGACTTGCGCGCCGGAACGGCGGTCTACCACCCCGTTTTCGGTATAGGCAAAATAACGGAAATAACCCGCGAGGGCTATACGATATTGTTCGAAAACGGAAAAATCCGCACCCTATCAAATCCTTCCTCTCTTTCAGTAATAGGCTGACTATTTAGCGAAATCAACCGCAGCAAAACTCGACCCGAATTACGTGCGCTTTCCGGGCAGATATAATCAAATGTTTTCAATTGTTTCACGTAAAACAATTTGGAATAACCAAAAGTAATGCGGCGCGCAATATAACATAACGGAATCGCCGATGCCGTTACGACGTTTAAGACCGTCGCAACATAGCGCCCGACCAGCATAACAGACTCCCCCGCCTTCAAACAAATACGCTCCGCCACATTATCGCCGTAAACACAGCGCACGCGACACAGCCACACTTATTATAATTATAAGCAAAACACCTCTCGGCGGAGTACGCCGCAAACACTTCTCACCGCCCCATCCGACAGCTCCTCAAAAATAACTATGTTCGACCGACAATCTGTAAAATAGAGCGACAAGTCGGCCGCACACGAAACGATATGGCGGCTTTTGATGACAAAACCGCGACTTTCAACCCTCTTATTCTTGTTAGTTATGAAGTATGCAATATAACCTATGGAAATTTGCCGAATTGACAAGCCAATTTCCCGACTATATATACAGCCGATTTCCTTTTAGTTATACCGCTGATAAATTTACGCGCTTTCGCCCTATTTCACACATACAAGCGACAGCTACCCCTCAGAATTGCCTTCCGTAACACCATTTCCGCCGCAACACAACCGCGGCGCGTTTGAATTAAGATCTTCGTAAAAACTTATCCCATAAAGCAATGCGCGACGGATATTACTCCGCATTTCTTCGGTAATACACACAAAAGCAGCGCGACAACACACCTGTAACCGCAATATCCGACCTTCCGGACACGCGCCAGGTTGAACATTTTGCCGCGCTTTTCGTTTGCCTTATGCGCGTATTCGCATGCGCATAGGCGCAGACGCACGGGCAGGGAACGAGTGCGCGCATGAAAAGCGGCAAAAAACCCGCACCAAACCGCGGCGAGAACTCGAAAACACAGCTTTTAACGCGGTGGTTAGCGCTATAAAAATCGTTCGTCGATAGCGATTTGAATCAGAACACGGACAGACTGCCGCCATTTTCACAAGCACAGGGTCAAATCCTTATTTTTCGCCGTATCCCCGTTCCGCAAAACCTTTATCGAACACTTCGGAATTTCAATATAAGCCGAACAACGGCTACCGCACGCAACTATTCTGTCCTAAAACAAAAACAGTTTTGAATATCAGCGCGCCACGCTTGCCGTTAGCGCAAAATTACTCCAAAAAGATTGTTTCACGTGACACATTCCGACAAAATAGCCTGAAAACCGCCCGAAATCAACAAACGAGGCGCACGCCAAGCCTTTCCGCGGCATTGAACTTTTCCCGGACAACTATTCTCCGCCCGCCCCAGCCGAGCTTCCCCGAAAATTTGCCATTAAAGCCGACGGCTACGCGGCAAGAGATCTCTGCGGCGCGACAAGGCTTGTCTCGCAACACATTTATACCGCACACCGCGCAAAACCGCACACCCCGTTACGCCGATAAAGCCTTTGAAAGCCATCGACTTTTATAAGCAGACGATTTCGCTTTTTCCCGCAATGTTTTATACGCGTCGTCTATCAGACAGCCTTCAAGAGACGCCGCTTCGTGCACGCGCGCAATACGCGCGCATTGGCAGAAAACGAGTGCCGCCCACGGCTTTGCTTTAACCAAAAAGGCCTTCTCGTTTTACCGACCGCATAAACACATTTCCCACGCTTCCGCACGAAAGCATTATGGCAAAGCACTGCAAACAGTCCTGTTGGGTGCCTATATTCTCCGGGCATGACGCCGAAACGCCGCATTGATCGCAAAGCATGTCCGATAACCATGCACCCACGATTACCGCCTTGCACACCCCATACAATCGGTTGCTATATTGTCGCATACGATATTCGATAATTCTTCATTATCCGTCAGACACTCGGACCGTCCGAATATTGCAAAACCACTCCAAAATTAAACAGAACAAGTATTTTGACCGCCGCAAAACCGCCCGCTTCGAGCCATAAGTACGCCAACCGGCGTACCTCTTTCCTTTTTTGCCCGTACAATTACGCCGCATCATTTAAAGAAATAAGGAGTTGTAAAAACACGCCCTAGCCATACGCCCGACCGCTCGGAGAGATGTCAACATAAATAACTCCGCACGTTTGCGCACACATTCCGCGCTAATCGCAAACACCGTTTCGCTTATCGAATTTTCCATCAGTCAGCCATCTCCCGATTGTGCCCGCCCTACGCTGACCGCAAAGTTCCAATGCCACCTCCTGTATTTTGAGCGAAACGCCCGCCGCTATCGACATAGCCAAACTCGCCCTGCCGCATTTGCATATCAGTACGTACCGACAGAGAAACCGCCGTTGCATTTACGTTTACGCACGCGCGTATTGCGCGCGCGTTGGCGCAAAACGAGCCGTTTACCCCGAACGAACTATCAAAGCAGGCGCATTGCCGACGTACAAAAAAGAAATCCGCTTCAAAAACCCTTATTTCTCCGCAGTCAATACCCCGTGTCCGACAACAATCCTGTTTCCGCGCGCCCCTCCGCGCTTTCACCGGAATATTAAACGTACCTCCGCGCCGGTATTTTTTCGGATACGAGGATATACCGAAAATATCCATATTCAAAATATTTTTTATTTTTGAATTTTATTCAAAAATAATACATGAAAACAGTTGCATTTTTGTACTAAATTTTATATAATTGAAATATGAAAAAGGACAGGGGACATATCAAAGATTTTTATCTGTATATGCTGGGATTGCGCAAGTTTAATCCGAAAAAACCGTACGACCAGCAAGGCAAAATGCGCAAACGTCCGGGCGTAAAAATTCCGACGTTCGACGAACTGTTTCCGTCGCCGGATTATTCCGCGCTTAGGGAAGACGCTTTTACTTTGCGCAAAGAACAGTATCTCGCACGCATTCAAAAACTGCCGGGGCCGGACCGCCGCAGATTATTAAACGGGTTGGCCCTGATCGAGGGGTACACTCTGGTCAAAAATCCGCCCGAAGACCCGGAGTCTTAATTCGCCGAAACAGCCGTTAACGGAAGATCGCTCCTTCAATTTTTCCTCTACTTATAATTGGAGCGATCTTTTTTATGCCTAACAATTGCCGGGAGCGCCTCGCCGCAGGTTATCACGACCGAACACCGCATCCATACAATCGGGCAACTTAAATTGTTTAACACAACCGAACGACGAGAAGCCGCCGCAACCTGATTATCCGCAAGCACCGCAACCCCATCTTGCCGTACGATTATCGCGTAGATTATCACGACCGGAACACCACAAATCCATACAATCGGACGACTTATATTGTTTAACACAACCAAACGGCGAGAAGCCGCCGCAACCTGATTATCCGCAAGCACCGCAATCCAATCTTGCCGCACGATTATCGCGTAGATTATCACGACCGAACACCGCGCCCATACAATCGGGCAACTTAAATTGTTTAACACAACTGAACGACGGTGAACCGCGCAGATTAATTTCCCTGCCTGAAAAGCATTTCCGAATCACCGGTTTTTCTTTGCTTATTATCGCGATGGGAGCGCCGCACACCATCGAAGGCAAGTTTAAGTTGTTATATTTAAGTTTTTATATCCCGGGCAGAGACCTTCACCGCGCCGAACTTTTCGTCATATTTTACCGGTTTTTACAAAAGTTAATCTATGTTTACAAAAATACCCCCGATTTTTGCACACTTTTTGCAAAATTTTGACCTATTTTTCCAAAAAAAGTTATTTTTACCGTGTTTTTCTCTTTTTCCACCCTTTCTTTATGAGTTATAATGGCGACGTTATTTCAAGGAGGTACAAAATATGACGAAATTAAAAGTTATCGTTGCCGATTCCGACAAGGAATTTTGCAACTTATTGAGAGATTCTTTCTCCGACGACGAGCAGATAGAGCTGCTTGCAGCCACCGACAGCGGCGTAGACGCGATCGAAAAGATTCAACGTTATCAGCCGGACGTTCTGATCTCCGACCTGATTCTTCCCGGTATAGACGGATTCGAACTGATGGCGCGCATACGCAAGCTGACCATAGCCAAAAAGCCCAAAATCATTATCGTTTCTCGCCTTTCGGGAGAAAACTTTATCTCGAAGGCTTTGGGTGCGGGCGCGGCATATTTTATGGCAAAGCCTGTGGATATAGCGACTTTACACGAACGGATCCTAGACTTTTCCAACAACCGCCCGCAAAGCGCACGTCCGTCCGCCTACTCCGCACGCCGCAGCGGTCTGGATGAAAAACTTTCAAACATATTTATAACCGTTGGTATTCCCGCGCATATAAAAGGGTATCAATATCTTCGCGAAGCAATTAAAATGTCCATTGATAACCCTGAAATAATCAACTCAATTACCAAAAAGCTTTATCCGGGAATAGCCGAACGTTTTAATACTTCCGCATCCAAGGTAGAACGCGCCATTCGTCACGCAATCGAAGTTGCATGGAACCGCGGGAAAATAGAGAACATCAACAGCATTTTCGGAATAAAGATATACTCGCCCAACGACAAACCTACGAACGGCGAATTCATCGCCTTACTCGCCGATAAAATGATACTTGAAGGAGCATAGACCTTCAAAAACCACTATCTTTTACCGTTCACCCCGGGCGGTTATCCGGATTTCACAAAAAAAACACACGCCGGATGACCGCCGTAATTTGCTCTCACGTTATTACAAATTGTTAATTTACCGGTCTGCCGCTCCCGCTTTTTCGTCATACGACTTTTATTATAATTAACGGCAAATCTTCTTAAATAACTATCGCGACCGGACTTTCACAATCATTTGCCGATATTCCCGAATCGCCCATTGCCAAATCCTCGCTCCGCGGCGATTACTATACACAATATAACACCCACACGGTTCAAGTATTTTCCGACTTACGACAAAACGTTGCGACACAACCGCCATTCGCTTTATTCCGTAAAGATTTTTCCGAAGAATATTCGACAAAGTCCGACAAAAAGCTGCCGACAGTCAATCCCTGTAAAACAAAAAGCGTGCAAATATTCAGACCTGTAAAACGCCGTGCTTTATACAGGAACGTGCAACGCTTTACCCACGATAATCCGCGAAATAACCGGACAATAATGCCGGATTGCCTTTTTCACAGAGTAATCAGCCTGCGGCGGCTCGCCACTTGAAAGCAGCACGATTAAAGTGTTCCGCCGAGCCCCGGTATGGCATCATAAAAACAGCCGCTTTTATTTTGTCAAGTAGTACCTGACAAGTCTGTTTTACTTACTATCAAAAAAAAATAATCTTGTCAAGTAGCACCTGACAAGCCTGTTGAAACTCTGCGACAAAATATTCTTGTCAGCCAGTACTTGACATGCCTGCTTTACTCACTATCAAAAAAATCTTGTCAAGCAGTATCTGACAAGCCTGTTAAAACTCTGCGACAAAATATTCTTGTCAGCCAGTATTTGACAATCCGGTTTTACTTACTATCAAAAAATAATCTTGTCAAGCAGTATCTGACAAGCCTGTTTTACTTGCCATCAATAACTATCTTGTCAAGTAGTAACTGACAACGGCGAGCCACCGCCCCGTCATGCCTTGAAGGGAGCGTAGGACGTTCCACCCCTTAACCATTGTGAAGCAACATTCTTACTATCAAAGATAGTCTTGTCAAGTAGTAATTGACAAGACCGTTTTATTTACTATCAACAACAATCTTGCCAAGTACTACTTGACAGCAGCACACCTTCGCCCCAGGCCATATCTTAAAGTGACAGAAAAAGCATTGCGACACACCTCTTCGTAAAGCTTTTCATTTGATTGTTATAAAAAACATCCGCTTTTCTGTTGTTAAGTAGTACCTGGCAAGCCTGTTGAAACTTTTAACAAAAATATGCGTGTCAAATAGTATCCGACAAGTCTGTCTTATTTAGTGTCAAAGACAATCTTGTCAAGTGGCATCTGCCAGCGGTGAGCTGCCGCCCCTGGCCATACCTTGAAGTGACAAAAAAAGCATCACGGCGTACCTCTCCGTAATGTTTTTCTTGATTACCATAAAAACAGTTGGTTTTCCTTTGTCAAGCAGTACCTGACAAGCCTGTTCTATTTGCTGTCAAAAAATAACCTTGCCAAGTAGTACCTGACAGCAGCGAGCCGCCGCGCGGCTGCAGCAACCTACAGCAAGTCGACAGATTGCAGAGGCGTGAATGTTCCGCACATAATAATCTACAAAGCAACCGCCTATACACTTAAAAAGCATTAGCGTAAAGACCTACTCAAGCTGTGTTGCACACAGATAAATCAAACACGCCGCAAAAAAAACAAACACAACGCAGCACCAGCAGTTAAAATACGGCTCAACCGCATAACTGTCAAATTTTGTCAAGACCAGACAAGCATTATATTCCAATAATCATGCAACAGGCTTTTACGCGAAAAAGCGTACGTTCGCACACCGTTTCGGATATGCCAATAAAAACATACCGCTGACAATACGCGCCGTCGGCTTGACAGTAATTCCGAGCATCAGACCTTCAAAAAACCTTCCGCCACCCACTCTTGCCACACGTGTTTCCGAAGCGTTTTCAAAATGTTTCCCGTGTAACAATTTTCACCCATTTTTAGAAGATATTCGTCTTATTTCGCATGATTTAAGTATATATAGTTCTTTTTTATAACGATATATTATCAGTACTGCAGACAAAATTCTTCTAAACTACTCGGCGGAGCAGGCGATAAATCCGCAAATTTTTCCTTTTGTTTCACGCGTTTTGTGAAACACTTTTCAGTATTTTTTCTTCTATCGGTTTTCCCGCGTTAGAAAACCCGAAGCCCCCTCTTTTTTGACATCTTTCCTCCTTTTTGCACTCGCTTTCCAACCGTTTCTATCGTTTTTCACCGTCTTCGCGGACACACCCCTTTGCTTGAATCGGATATTTACACGAAGCACCCCGTACCCATACCCAACCTCAATAGAACACATTTTACTCTAAAACATAAAATATGTGTATATGTCGGGTTGTAAAATGCCTTGCTTTCAGCGGGAGCGCGTGGCGCTCCACCCATGATAATCTGCGAAGTAACCA
>ERZ1643247.1130-NODE-1130-length-26681-cov-4.744010_pt1 | contig 26681 bp, 24 predicted proteins | sample MGYA00579264_ERZ1643247 | MGnify/ENA primary metagenome ERZ1643247 (study PRJEB29033, sample SAMEA4952262) | chicken gut metagenome | biome: Broiler Chicken; feature: Gastrointestinal Tract; material: Caecum | place: Ireland | collected 2018 | study: Broiler... | reverse complement strand
CTCGGGTCTTCTCCCTTTTCCGTTCGGTTTCCCCCACTCGGGTCTTCTCTCTTTTTTGTTCGGTTTCCCCTGCTCGGGTCTTCTCCCTTTTCCGTTCGGTTTCCCCCACTCGGGTCTTCTCTCTTTTCCGTTCGGTTTCCCCCACTCGGGTCTTCTCTCTTTTCCGTCCCGTTCCGCCGCCGTGTTTTTCGATTTTTATTGTAGCATAAATTTTTCTTTCCCGCAACAAAATAAAAGCGCCCGCCCGTTTTTTTGTCAAAAAACTTGTAAAGCGAAAAAAAATTTGCTATAATATGGAAAAAAGAAGAAAAAGAAAATGAAATTTACGCCTGTAAACAAAAGCAATTTAGAAAAACTTGCAAAATATTATCAACAATGTTCCTATCGAATCAGCGACTATTCCGCAGGGATCAAAATCATGTGGCAGAATTCGGGATACGAATATGCGGAAGCCTGCGGTTGCCTTTTGGTCAAAAGTCGTTGGTACGGACAAGACTATTTCGATTATCCCGTTCCTTTGGGAGAGAATGCGGACATTCGGGGCGCATTGAGTGCATACGGAGAATACTGTGCGGAACATTTTATTCCGTTTCGGCTTTGCGACGTGCCCGCCTGTGCCGTCTGCACGGTTTTGAGCTGTTATCCGAACATTGAGATCCGCGTAGAACGCAATTTCGACGATTATCTGTATCTTGCGGGGGATTTTATTAAATTCGAAGGCAAGAAATACGCGGGACAGCGCAATCATATCCGTAAATTTCGGGCCTTATACCCCGAAGCGCGATTTGAGACTTTCGGAAAAGCCGATCGCGATCGGATCCGAGCGTTCTGGAAGAAATTCGGGGACCGAAACAATACTCCGGGGGCAAAGACGGAGCTCAGATTCGCCCACGCGATGACGGAATACGTAGGGAGCGACTTATTTATTTCGGGCGGATTTACGCGAAACGGAGAAATTATTTCCTTCTGTCTGAGCGAAATTTGCGGAGAGACGCTCATCGACCATATCGAAAAAGCGCTGACCGAGTACGAAGGAATCTACCCTGCCACGGTGCAGGAGTTTGCGAAAACTTTTGCGAAAGGAGTGAAATATATCAACCGCGAGGACGATGCGGGAAGCCGCGGGCTCCGCATTTCCAAGCTGCAATATCAACCCTTGGAAATCCTCCGAAAGCATAGCGTGCATGTCAAAACGGCTCTCAACCGCCTGAAAAAAATCCCCGTCGTCAAGGGAGAGAACGGCGTTTCACTGACGCCGATCACGGAAAAGGACATTCCCGCCTATAATCGCCTTTGTCTGGACGACGAACGCAACCGCTGGTGGGGATACGATTATCGGGAGGACTGCCCGAATCCCAAGCGGGATTATTTTTACAAGGATCAGAAAAAAGATTTTTCCAACCGCATGGCGATGAATTTAGCGATTCGAAAGGACGGAAAATTTCTAGGCGAAGTCATTATCTATAATTTCGATTTTAAGGGCGGAGCGGAAATCGGAGTGCGTATTCTTCCGGAAGCGGACGGACAGGGGTTGGGCAGGTATGCGTTTTCGCTCGCCGCGAATTATGCGATCTATACGCTTGAACTCACGCAAATCAACGGAAAATGCATGAAAGAGAACATCGCATCCGAAAAAATGCTCTCTTCCGTGATGCAGAAAATCGGAGAAGACGACGTCTATTACTATTATCGCAAAATCGTATAAAAACGGCGGCCCGATTGCCGATCGGGCCGCAAATTTTTTGTATTTTTATAATTTTACAATAACGTTTCAAAGACGCGCAGGACGGAATCGAACAGTCTGCCGATAAACGTCTGCCGCGTATCTTCGAGAGAAATCTTTTTGGACTCCTTAAACACCGACAGACAGTCCGCTTTGAGCACCCCGACCGCAGGACAATGCGAAAAGTAAACGGCGTTTTCAAAATGCAGATAGAGACTTCTGTAATCGAGATTGATGGTTCCCACGACGGCGGTCTCGTCGTCGCAGACCATGCTCTTGGCATGGATAAAACCGGGGGTGTATTCGTAGATTCTGACGCCCGCTTTGAGGAGCGGCCCGTAATTGGCTCTCGTGAGGCGGAACACCGTCTTTTTGTCGGGAATCCCGGGCGTCACGATGCGGACGTCCACGCCCCGCTTTGCGGCGTTGCAGAGCGCCGTGCGCATAAAGTCGTCCAGAACGAGATACGGAGTAAAAATATAGAGATATTTGTAAGCGCGGTTGATAAGTTCCAGATACACGGTCTCTCCCACACTCTCTCTGTCGAGCGGAGAATCGTCGTAAGGCTGAATGATCAGCCCTCCTTTTTGCGAAGCGTTTTGGAAATCCTTTTCTCTTCGGGAGCCGTCCGCGGCTTTTTCAAAGGCGCGGACGGCTCCGCTTTCACCCGTAACACCCGAGGACAGACACTTTCCGAATCTTTCCTTTGCCGTTTCGGCGAACGCGCCGTCTTTATCGTTTCCGTCCGTCGGTTCCGTCGATCTTCCCGCCCTGACTTCCACGGGGATTTCGGTGCCGTTTTTCCCCACCGAGCCGACGGGTTCGAGTTCGGACTCTCTTTCCAAATATTCGGGCGCGATATAATTGCGCAGGGCTCCCTTGTCCTTTCGGAAAGCGTTCCAGATATTGAAAAACATCATGGTAAAGGAGCTGACGGCCTGTCCCGTAACGCGCACGCCCGTGTCTTTCCATTTTCCGTATTTTACTTTTTCGTCGATATATTCGTCCGCGAGGTTGATTCCGCCCGTAAACGCCGTTTTGCCGTCCACGACGAGAATTTTTCGGTGATCCCGGTTGTTCATGCGCATCGTAAAGACGGGAACGGCGGGATTGAAGCGGAAACACTTGATGTTCGGATGCAGAGATTCGAGATACTTGTCGTATTTGGGCGGAAGCAGGAGCAAACTTCCCACGTCGTCAAAGATAAGTTTGATTTCCACGCCCTCGTTTGCCTTTTTGAGAAGCAGTTCCCTGAACGTATCCCACATTTTTCCGCCGGAGATGATGAAATATTCCGCCAGGATAAACTTTTTCGCGCTTTCCAGAGCTTCCAGCATATCCTTGAACATTTCTTTTCCCGAGGGATAATAGGTAACGTCCCCTTCTCCGTACGCGGGATAATTAGCGTAATTCATGAGATAGCGACAGGTTTCCGTATTTCTTCCGCCGCCGTCCACAAAGGCCTTCACTTCCGCGTCCTGTACGAGGACGCCCGCATTTTCCCTCTTTGCGGCGGAAATCCGCCTGTTCATTCTGCGCGTCGGCCGCCCCTCCCCGAACAAGAGATAGAGCGAAATTCCGCAAATCGGCAGAATGAGAATCATAATGACCCAATTGAGCTTTGCGCTCGGTTTCTCGTTGCGGTTGATGATATAGAGCACGAACAATATGCCGAGAATATTCACGGCGAACAGAACCGCCCTTCCCGCCGTATAGAAACTCGCCATCAGAAAACCGTAAAGAACGATCTGCACCAATACCAGGGCTACGGTGAGAATGACGCGGTTATAGATAAGCGTCTTATACCGCCTGTCTTTGAGAATATTTTTTTCTATCCGCCTGCGGTGTCTTTCGTTCATTAGTTTCAATGCGGGCCGTCCTTTGAAATTTTTTAAGATCCGTGAATATTATGATTGTAACAGTTTTTTTCTGTTTTGTCAACAAACGTACTTTCCGCAAAAAAAATTTTATAGGGAATTTTTTCTGAAAACCTATTGACAAAGTTCCTCAATTATAGTATACTATAAATACTTTAATAAAACATAGTCTTATTAAGGAGGCTGAGAAGAATGAAAGACTTAAAAGGCACAAAGACGGAAGCGAATTTGAAGACAGCGTTTGCGGGAGAGTCGGAAGCGACGAACAAGTACACTTATTTTGCGAGCAAAGCGAAGAAAGACGGATACGTGCAGATTTCGGCGATCTTTGAAGAGACGGCGAAAAACGAGCGCGAGCACGCGAAAATCTGGTACAAGCTGTTGAGCGGCGGAGTCGGAGACACGAAAGAAAATCTTCGTATCGCGGCCGAGGGAGAGAACTATGAATGGACGGACATGTACGCGGGCTTTGCCCAGACGGCGCGGGAAGAAGGCTTCGAGGAAATCGCGCGGCTGTTCGACGGCGTGGCGGCGATCGAGAAGGAGCACGAAGCGAGATACAAGAAATTGCTTGCGAATATCGAGGGAGATCTGGTCTTTTCGAAAGACGGAGACGTGGTATGGCAGTGCAGCAACTGCGGGCATATCTGCGTGGGCAAGAAAGCGCCCGAAGTGTGTCCCGTCTGCGCTCATCCGCAGAGCTATTTTCAGGTAAAGGCGGAAAATTATTGATTTTTCCGAAAAAGAAAGGCGCTTTTTGAAAAGCGCCTTTTTTATTTGAGGAATTTTCTCAGCATTTTTTGATATTTTTTCCGATACGGCCGATAGCGCATGGGCAAATCGATGAACGTCTTTTTATCGACGATGCTCTTTTCGTGGGTAAAGCAGTCGAAGCCTTTTTTCCCGTGATAGCTGCCCATGCCGCTCATGCCGACGCCGCCGAACGCCATTTCGCTGGTGGCGAGGTGAATAATCGTATCGTTGACGCAGCCCCCGCCGAAACGGCATTCTCTGAGTACCTTTTCCACGGCGTTTTTGTTGGAGGAAAAGATATAGAGCGCGAGGGGCGACGGCCTGTCGTTTACGATTTTTATGACCTCTTCCAAAGCATCAAACGCGAGCACGGGCATGATCGGGCCGAAGATTTCCTCTTTCATCGCCTTGTCCTCCCATGTCACGCCGTCCATTACGGTGGGGGCAATTTTCAAAGTCTCCTCGTCCACGCCCCCGCCGAACACCACTTTTTTTTCGTCTATCAGTCCCGAGACTCTTTGAAAATGCTTGGGGCTGATAATTTTTCCGTAGGTATCGTCGGCGAGCGGATTTTCCCCGTATTGCAGAAGAATCTGCTTTTTCACTTCTTGGAGGAAAATATTCTTTACGCTTTTCTGAACGTACACATAATCGGGCGCGACGCAGGTCTGCCCCGCGTTGAGATATTTTCCAAACACGATCCGCTTTGCCGCGAGCGGAATATCCGCGGTTTCGTCCACGATGCAGGGACTTTTTCCGCCGAGCTCCAAGGCGACGGGAATCAGATTTTCCGAAGCCTTTCTCATGACCTCTTTTCCGACGGCGACGCTCCCCGTAAAAAAGATTTTATCGAATTTCAAATCGAGCAGCCTTGCATTTTCCGATCTGCCGCCCAAAGCGACCGCCACATATTCTTCGGGGAACGTCTTTCCGATAATATCGAAGAGCACCTTCGAGACGTTCGGGGAATAAGCGGAGGGCTTCAAAACGGCGGTGTTTCCCGCCGCGAGCGCGTCCGCCAACGGTTCGAGGGTCAACAGGACGGGATAATTCCATGGGCTCATAATGAGCACGCAGCCGTAGGGAGATTTTCGGACAAAACTTTTCGAGGCAAACTGCGACAGGGGCGTTTTCACCCTTTTATCCCCGGAAAATTTTTTTGTATGGCGAATGAGGTAAGAGATTTCGGACAGCGTGAGTCCCACCTCGCACATATAGCTTTCGAACTCCCCTTTTCCAAGGTCTGCCTTCAAGGCGCGGCAAAGCGCCTCCTCGGACTCCCGAATCGCCCGATAGAGCGCCTTCAAAGCAGAAATGCGATAGGCAGGGTCGAGCGTAACGCCGCTTAAAAAAAATTCTTTCTGCCTGCCGAGAAGTTTTTCAAACTCGTCTTGTTTCTCCATGAAATCTCTCCCGTCCGTATTTACGGCCTTGCTCCGACGAATGTCGGCAAAATCTTTCCGTCTTTGCGAAATCCTCTTTTTCCGTTTCCGCAAGACGGTTTCCCGCACTTTTTCCCGAACTTTCCGAAAGGAAAGCGGCCTCTTCAAAAGCGGCCGCTCTTTCCGTTTTCAGATATTTTTTTCCACAAACGCCGTCAAAGCGTTCTCGGGGACAAAGCCGAGGTTGTTGGCCGCGGGTTTTCCGTTTTTGAAAATAATGATGTTCGGAATAGAGGTAATACCGTATTTCACGGCCGCGTCCTCGTTTTCGTCCACGTCGATCTTGACGAATTCCGCTTTTCCCTCGAATTTGTCCGATACGTCCTCAAATACGGGCGCCAGCATGCGGCAGGGCCCGCACCAGGTAGCCCAGAAATCGCAGACGACGGGCTTTTCTCCCGCGATGAGTTCTTCCAATTCGTTAAACGTCACATATTTGACCATAATAATTCATTCTCCTTTTTTCTTTCTGAAATATTCCGCGGCGCTCGAAAAGTCCACTTTTTCGCTTTCCGAAGAAGCCATGCACTTGACGTTCATGGCGCCTTCCTGCAATTCGTTTCCGCCGATGACCGCGACATATTTTGCGCCGATTTTATCCGCATACTTAAATTGTGCTTTAATCGATCTTTCCATGTGATCGGTCTCGGCATAAATTCCCGCATGCCTCAACGCGATTGTCAGGGCGAACGCCTTTTTCCGACATTCCGCGTCCATGCCCGCGAAATAGACCAGCGGTTTTTCCTCTTCGGGAATCTTTACGCCCGTCGATTCCATGACGAGCAGCAATCTCTCTATTCCGGCGGCGAACCCCACCGCGGGCGCGGGAGCGCCGCCCAGTTCTCCGATGAGTCCGTCGTACCTTCCCCCGCCGCAGACGGTACCTTGCGCGCCGATATCGTCGGAGACGAATTCGAACACCGTCCGCGTATAATAATCGAGTCCGCGCACGATGCGAGGGTCGATTTCATATTCGATCCCCGCCAGAGCGAGATATGCCTTTAAGGCCTCGAAATGCTCCGCACATTCGGGGCAGAGGTAATCGAGGATAGACGGCGCCTGCGCGTTAATTTTTCTGCATTCCTCCTCTTTGCAATCGAGGAGACGGAGCGGATTTTTTTCAAATCTCGCCTTGCAGTCACGGCAAAGCCCGTCGAGGTGGGGAGCGAAATATTCTTTCAAGGCCTTGTTGTAGGCGGCGCGGCAGGACGGACAGCCGATGGAATTGATGCGGAGTTTGACCTTTAATCCCAATCTTTTGAGAAGGGAATCGGCGAGGGAAATGACTTCCGCATCCGCGTCCGCGCCCTTTGCGCCGAACACTTCCACGCCGAACTGATGAAATTCGCGGAGCCTGCCCGCCTGCGGCCGCTCATAGCGGAACGCGGGAGTGATGTAGTACATTTTCGCGGGCAAGACGCCGTTTCCCAACCCGTTTTCGATAAAGGAGCGCGCCGCGCCTGCCGTTCCCTCGGGCTTCAAAGTAATCGAACGGTCTCCCTTGTCGCGGAAGGTATACATTTCCTTGGTGACGATATCGGTGGTATCGCCTACGCCGCGCAGAAAAAGTTCGGTGTGCTCGAATACGGGGGTGCGTATTTCTTTAAGATTATACAGCTTCGCGGTCTCGCGCGCGACGCCTTCCACATATTGCCACTTATGAGCGTCGGCGGGCAGCACATCTTTTGTCCCTTTGGGTATATTTATCATAAACGTTCTCCGAATCGTCTCATTATAAGACGTATTTTTTCAGGTCTCTGTCGCCCGTCAGCTTGCTCAGATGCTCGTCCACGTACTGTTTCGTAATATTCAGAGTCACCGTGGGATAATCCCCGCCGCCCGCGTTGAAGGAAATATCTTCGAGGAGGTATTCCATCACCGTATGCAGCCGACGGGCGCCGATATCCTCGCTCGTCGCGTTGAGCTCTACGGAAATCTCCGCGATCCTTTCGATTGCGGAATCGTCGAATTTCAGATCGATGTTGTCCACGCTGAGGAGCTTCGCGTATTGGAAGGTCAACGAATTTTCCGTCTCGGTAAGGATGCGGACGAAGTCCTCCTTTTTGAGACTTTTCAGCTCTACGGATACGGGGAAGCGCCCTTGCAGTTCGGGAATCAGGTCCTCCACGGCGGCGACGTGGAAAGCGCCCGCCGCGATGAAGAGAATGAAATCCGTCTTGACGGGTCCGTATTTCGTGACGACCGTGGAGCCCTCCACGATAGGCAGAATATCCCTTTGAACGCCCTCTCTCGAAACGTCGGCGCCCCCGCGGTTGCCCTTGCCCGCAATCTTGTCGATTTCGTCGATGAACACGATGCCGTCGTTTTCCGCGCGGTAGACCGCTTCGGCCTTCACCGCGTCGTCGTCCACCAGCTTGGAGGCCTCCTCTTCGAGGGCGATCTGCATCGCCTCTTTTACGGAAATCTTGCGCTTCTTTTTCTTGTCCTTGAACATGTCGCCGAAGATGCTGCCGATACTGATCGCCGCGCCGCCGGGAACGAGCTCCATGGCCTGCGGAACGTCGCTCACTTCCATTTCCACGACGAGATTGTCATAAGTTCCCTTTCTCAGCCCGTCTAAAAGATTGGCCTCGAAAATTTCCTTGGGCGTCTCTCCTCTGTCCTCTTTTTTCGCTTCGGCCAAAACCCTCACCATGCGTTTTTCCGCGGCGGCGGTGGCTTTGGCTTTGACTTCCTCTTCCTTTTCCGACTTCACCAGCCGATAGGCGCACTCCGCGAGATCGCGAATCATGCCTTCGACGTCCTTTCCGACGTATCCCACCTCGGTGTATTTGGTCGCTTCCACCTTGATGAAGGGCGCTCGGACGAGCTTTGCAAGCCGCCTTGCGATCTCGGTTTTTCCCACGCCCGTGGGGCCCTTCATGATGATGTTTTTCGGCGTAATTTCCTCTCGGATTTCGGCGGGAAGCTGCGCGCGGCGGTAACGGTTTCTGAGCGCGATCGCCACCGCCTTTTTGGCCTCGTCCTGACCGATGATGTATTTATCCAGTTGATTGACTATCTGTTTGGGGGACAAATCCATTTACTTTCCCTCCTTTTCCTTCCGTTTCGCAGGTTTTTTCGCGGATTTTTCCGCAGATTTCTCCGACGCTTTTCCGTCTTTCTTTTCCGAGCCTTTCGCGTCGGCCCGTTCCGCCTTACCGCTCTTTTGCAGCGTTCCCATAGGGTCTCCCACCGTCTCGCAGCGGATATTATCGTTGGTATAGACGCAGATTTCGGAGGCGATTTTCAGGGCTTTTCTGGCAATCGTTTCCGCGTCGTAAACGGTTTCCGCGTACAGGGCACGCGCCGCCGCGAGAGCATAATTTCCGCCGCTGCCGATGGCACAGATACCGCCGTCCGGTTCTATGACCTCTCCCGTACCGGAGATGATCAATAAGGTATCGGCGTCCGCGGTGATCATCATCGCGTCGAGCTTTCTGCCGATTTTATCGCTGCGCCAAAGGTCGGCGAGCTCCACCGCCGAGCGCATGAGGTTGCCCGCGAACTTGTTGAGCATTCCTTCAAAGCGTTCGGAGAGAGAGAAAGCGTCCGTCACCGAGCCCGCAAAGCCGAGAATGACCTTTCCCCCGTAAATGCGCCTGACCTTTACCGCCGAGTTTTTGAATATGACCGATTCGCCCATCGTAACCTGACCGTCGCCGGCAATCGCCGTTACGCCGTCTCTTTTTACCGCGCAAATCGTCGTCCCTCTGAATTCCGTCATAAAAATACACCTCTTTATTTTTGCCTCAGACCGCCGTACTTTATTCAATCTTACGGCCGTCCGTCCCCGTCCGCGCCCGATCGGCGCCATACGGATTTTTTTCTTTCGTCGGGATTCTCCCGCCCTATTCAGAATCTTTCGTCCCGTTCTCTCCGCAGAGATTCTATACGAAAATTTTCGTCATTTCTCTGCCCTTTTCCTCTGAAAGCGTTCGCCATCTTTCTTTTCTTTTTTTTCTGGAAGGTTCGTTATCTTTCTTCCCGTTTCATTCGGGAACGTTCGTTATCCCTCTTTTTTATCCGCGGTCTCCGCCCCTGTGAACTTTCCCTGTTCGATTTTGCCCTCTTCCGCCGTTCTGCGAACGGAAGCCAAAGCCCGTTCGGCCAAAGCCCGATACCGTTCTTTTTTGTCCCGAATTTTTTCAGGCAACGGCGCGAGAATTCCGAAATTGGCGTTCATGGGCTGAAAATCCTTATTCGGCGAGGAAATATAGTTTTCGAGCGCTCCCGAAACGGTCTCGTTTCCGAATACGCGCGGAGGTCGGCCGAAAATTTTATCGGAAAGATGAACGGCGGCCAAAAGGCCGCTGGCCGCGCTTTCCACATAGCCTTCGACTCCCGTAATCTGTCCCGCGAAATACAGTCTCTCATTATTCTTAACCGAAAAATCCCGATTCAAAACATCGGGGGAGTGAATATACGTATTTCTGTGCATGACGCCGTATCTCAAAAACTCGGCGTTTTTCAGCGCGGGAATCATGGAAAACACCCGTTTTTGTTCGGGGAACTTCAAATTGGTCTGAAATCCGACGAGATTATAAGCCGTTCCCGCCGCATTTTCCTTTCTCAGTTGCAGGACGGCATACGGGCGGGCGCCTTCCCCGTCCCGAAGTCCGACGGGTTTCAACGTGCCGAAACGAAGGGTATCTCTCCCCCTCGAAGCCATGATTTCGACGGGCATGCACCCCTCGAATACGTCCCTTTTTTCAAACTCGTGCAAATCGGCCCGCTCGGCGGACAGAAGGGCGTCCACAAACGCGTAGTATTCCTCTTTCGTCAAAGGACAGTTGATGTAGTCTCCCGAGCCTTTTCCGTAACGATCACCCGTAAACGCCGAAGACATGTCTATGCTTTCGGCCGAAACGATGGGCGCGGAAGCGTCGTAAAAATACAGACCGCCGCCCGTTTTTTCTGAAATATCCGCCGCCAGAGCGTCTGCCGTGAGAGGCCCCGTGGCTACGATCGTATAGCCTTTTTCGGACGCATCGGGCAGCTCGGTGACTTCTTCGGTTAAAATCGTCAAATTGGGGCAGGAGCGCAATTTTCCGGTAATGTACGCGGAAAATTTTTCCCTGTCCACCGCGAGAGCCGCTCCCGCGGGCACCGCGCTCGCGGCGGCGGCTTCCATGGTCAGCGAACCGAGGATTCTCATCTCTTCTTTGAGAAGCCCGCAGGCATTCGCATAAACGTCGTTGCTTTTTAAGGAGTTGGAGCAGACCAGCTCTCCGAAATTGCTTTCCCTGTGCGCGGGAGTCAGCTTTTTCGGCTTCATATCCGCGAGCAGAGTGGGAATCCCCGCACGAGCGAGATAGTAAGCGGCTTCGCTTCCCGCCAGTCCGCCGCCGATGACCTTGACGGTTATTTTTTCCGCCGAAACTCGTTTTCTTGCGTCTTTGAACGCCGTTTCCTCCGAAGCAATCTTCCCGCCGTCGGCCGTTCTGCCGAAAGTCTCCCGTTCTCGAGCAAAGTTTTCATCTGCCGAAAAATTTGCCCCGCCGCGACCGGCCGCCGTCTCATTCTTCATCGTCGAATCCTTCGGGAAGATATCCTCCCTCGTCGTAGCCGTCGTACAGCGGCTCGTCCATAAGGGGCGGAGCCTCGTTTCCCGCCGCGGCGGCCGAAGTTTTCTTTTCCGTTTTTTCGGGTTTTTCCGCCTTTATTTTATAATCGCACTCCTTGTTGGAGCATTTGATATTTCCGCGCGCGGTCTGAACGAGGGCCTGCCCGCATTTCGGGCATTTTTCGCCGGTGGGAATGTCCCAGCTCATGAATTTACAGTCGGGATAGCCGGAACAGCTGTAATAAATTTTTCCCTTTTTGGATTTTCTGACCGTCATGGGCGCACCGCATTCTGGGCATTTTCCGACCAGCTTGGGTTCCTCGTCCGAGGGCATGGACATAGTGGATTTGCATTCGGGATAATTGGGGCAGGCCAAGAATTTCCCGAACTTGCCGCTCTTTACGATCATGTTCTGTCCGCACTTGGGACAGCGGACGGAGGAAATTTCCTCCTTGCTTTCGCTGACGATGTTGCGGCATTCGGGATAATTGGAACAGGCAAGATATTTCCCGTATTTTCCCATGCGGCGAATCATGAAATGCCCGCACTTCTGGCAGACAATATCGGTCATCTCGTCGCCGTAAGAGGACGCGTTTTTCAGATTTTCCGCGAAACCGGGATAGAAATCCCCGATGACGCTGTGCCAGTCCACGCCGCCTTCCTCGATGTCATCCAGCTTGGTTTCCATGCCCGCCGTAAAGCCGACGTTCATAATATCCTTGAAACATTTTACCAGCATATCCACGACGTCGTAAGCGACGGGCGTGGGAACCATGTATTTGCCGTCCTTTTTGACGTACTTCTGATTGAGTTTGGAAATAATGGTCGCGTAGGTAGAGGGGCGGCCGATCCCCTTTTCTTCCATGGCTTTGACGAGGGAAGCGTCGGTATAGCGAAGGGGAGGTTTTGTAAACTTCTGTTCCTTCTGCATGGAAACGAGGTCGAGCTTATCCCCCTCTTTGAGGTCAGGCAGGAGCTTGGCCGCCGCGATGCCCTCTTCGTCCTCTTTTTTGGGAGCGGCGACGTCCTCGTACACTTTGGTGTAGCCGGCGAATAAAAGCACTCTTCCGCTCGCCTTGAAGACGTAGCCGGAATTGTCGATTTCCATCTGCGTGCTGTTGTATTTCGCCTCCGCCATCTGCGAAGCGAGGAATCGCTCATAGATGAGCTTATATAAGGCGAAGTGCTTTCTGTCGAGCAATTTTTTCGCCTTTTCGGGCGTCATTTCGAGGTCGATGGGTCTGACGGCCTCGTGCGCGTCCTGCGCTCCCTTTTTCGTGGCGTAATAGTTGGGTTTTTCGGGAACGTACTCTTCGCCGTAGACCGCGCGGATACGGGCGAGCGCGTTCTGCTGCGCCTCCGCGGAAATGCGGACGGAGTCCGTTCTCATGTAGGTAATGAAGGCGATGTGATCGCCGTTTTCCGTCTCTATACCCTCGTAGAGATGCTGCGCGAGACTCATGGTTTCGGGCGATGAAAATCCGAGCTTATTGGAGGCGTCCTGCTGCATGGAACTGGTGGTGAAAGGCGCGGGCGCGTGGGATTTAGCGACGGCTTTTTTGACTTTGGAGACGACGTATTCGCCGTTTTCGAGCTCCTTCAATACCTTTTCGGCTTCTTCCGCCGAGGAAGGCTTGTATTTTTTCGTCCCCTTTTTTTCGAGGAGCGCCTTAAACGGAGAATAAGCCTTCGGCCGATCCTGTAATTCGGCCGTCAGATTCCAATATTCTTCGGGTTTGAAGGCTTGGATTTCCCTTTCGCGCTCGACGATGAGCCTGAGGGCGACCGACTGCACTCTGCCGCCGGAAAGGCTGCGCTTTGCAGAGCCGTCGGTATCTTCTATCTTGTGGTTGAGGAGCGTGGACAGCTTGTAGCCTACGAGGCGGTCGAGGACGCGCCTCGCCTGCTGCGCGTCCACGAGGTTATAGTTAATCTTGCGGGGATGTTCCAGCGCCTTTTGAATGGCCTTTTGGGAAACCTCGTTGAATTCTATGCGGTTTTCCTTGTTCTCGTCCAAACCGAGAACGGTCTGTAAATGCCAGGAAATAGCCTCTCCTTCGCGGTCGGGGTCGGTTGCGAGATAGACGTTGTCCGCCTTTTTCGTCTCGTCCGTAAGGCGCTTGATGATGTCCTCCTTGCCTTCGGAATTGACGTATTTCGGCTCGAAATTGTTCTTGATGTCCACGCCCAGCGTATGCACGGGCAAATCGCGGATATGTCCCGCCGAAGCGTCCACCTTGTATTTTCCTTTCAGATACTTCGAGATGGTTTTCGCCTTGGAAGGCGATTCTACGATGATTAAATCCATATATCTTCCTTTTTTGACCTTATATTTTACCTTATTTATAAAAGTTTATAAAAGCATTAAAACTTTTTTCTTTACTTCCGCACAATTTTATCCCGATGATTACTCCCGTTCCCCTCAATTTAACAGTTTACCTGTTTTCCCGATTCTTCCCTCTCTTTCGCCAATCCGATACCTTGCCCGTTTTCCCGATTGCTCCTTTGCTTTTTCCCGATCCAACGCCTGTATTCTCTCCTTCGTTTCATTCGAAGGACGCGTATCGGTTTCCGCCCTTTTCTCAACGCGGCTCTTTCTTCCTGCGCCTTTGCGAAAAATCCTGTCCGAAAGCCCCGCGTCCCGCGCATGCGAATGTCACCTTATACGTTATACGTTTTTGCGCGAAACGCGCCCGATCTCCCGACTATTCTGCGGCGGCGTAGCGATTTCCGCCCAGCCTTACGAGCAGCCCCTTTACTTCCAGCGCGGCGAGCAGGGAATAAAGTCTGAAAACGGGCACCTGCGATTTTTCGGAAATCTCCGTCACGTGCGCTTCTCCGAGCTCTTTCAGAGCGGAAAGAACCCGTTCTTCGTCCGCCGACAAAGGCGGAGCGGATTTTTCCTCTAACAAGTTTATACCAAATCGCCCCAAAATGTCAAACGAATTTTCGGTGAGGTAAGCGCCTTTTTTTATGAGGGCGTTGCAGCCCGTCCCCGCGGCGGTACCGGGCGCATACGGCAAGGCAAAAATTTTTTTGCCGAATTTCTCTGCATATCCCGCGGTAATGAGCGCGCCGCTCTTTTCCCCCGCGCCGATGACGAATACCCCTTCTCCGAGCGCGGCCAACAGCGCGTTTCTTCTTTCATAGGAAAACACTCTGACGGGGGTAAAAAAGGAATGAGCGGATAACAGCAATCCCCGTTCCGCCACGCGGTTCAGAAGCTGGAAGTTCCCCTGCGGCAGATGAGAAAATCCTCCCGCCGCGAGCGCTATGACTTTTCCGCTGCCCGCCAAAGCTCCCTCTGCTGCCGCGAGGTCTCCTCCGTCGGCCGTGCCCGTGAGAATCGTGAGATGCGAAGATACCTGTTCGCAGATTTTCGCGCCCAGTTTCAGGGCGGCGGGAGGAGTTCTCCTCGATCCGACGACCGTCAGCATGCGGTTTTTCAGCAGGGAAAAATCTCCCTTTCCGTACAGAACCAACGGGGCGTCCGTTTTTTCCCGCAACGCTTCGGGATATTCGTCCGACGCGCAGGTCACGGCTCTTATCCCCTCTTTTTGGAATAACTTCTCCGTTTTGTCGAAACAGGAGCCGTCCGACAGGGAGGCGCACATATTATTATATACGCTTTCGCCGCACGATTTAATCAGCGATTTTCCGAAAAAGCGGAAATTCCCCGCCAATCGCGCGGCGCTCCCCGCCTCCGACAGCAACCTCCTTTTTTCACCGTCCTCTATCTGAAAGGAGTCCAGCCAAATATATCCCTTTTCTTCCTCCGTATATTCTTTCATCTTTCCTCATTTTCTCCCGCCGTTTATCCGAGGTTTTCCTTGTATTTTATTTCCGTCGCGTATTCCGTCCTCGTCCGTGTTCTCTCCTTTTCAGTTCAAAAACAAAACGACTGCGACCGCGGCCTGCCAGGCGAGCCCCAAGAGATTGACGGCATGGAAATACCATTTTTTCGTTTTATGTCGGCAAAGGAACATAGCGGCATATCCTCCCGCGGCGCCGCCGAAGAACGAAAGTCCCAAAAGCACCTTTTCGGGAATTCTCCAAACATTCCTTTTCGCCCTGCTCTTATCCGCGGCATAGACGACGAACGCGACGAGGGAAATTGCGGCGAGCGCCGCGCAATAAATCCATTTCATAAAAGCTCCTCCCCGTTCCCGCCCGCGCCGTAAGTGCGATAGGAAACGGCTTCATAGAGATGTTCGGGACAGATTTGTTCCTGCGCCGCGAGATCCGCGATCGTGCGGGCCACCTTCAAAATTCTCGATCTTGCGCGCGCGGACAATTTGAGCCGCGAAAACGCCTCCCGCAGAACCTCCTCCCCCTCTTTGGACAAACGGCAGTATTCCCTGAGTTCGCTTTCCCCCATTTCCCCGTTCGTCGTAACCCTGCCGCCCTTGAATCTTTCCCTCTGTATGCGTCTTGCGGCGTCGGTGCGCTCCTTTACCTCGGCGCTGGTCTCCTCGCGTGTTTCGGACACGAGGTCGTCGTAAGCGACGCCGTCCACTTCCACCTGAATGTCGATTCTGTCGAGGAGCGGCCCCGAGACGCGGGCGCGGTATCGCCTTATTTCGTTCGGAGTGCAGGTACATCGCCTGTCCCTGCTCCCGTAATTCCCGCAGGGGCAGGGATTCATGCCCGCGCACAGCATAAACGAAGCGGGATAGGTAACGGAACCGCCCGAGCGCGAAATGGTGATGACGCCGTCTTCGAGCGGCTGCCTCAGCGCCTCCAACGCGGAGCGCTTATATTCGGGCAGCTCGTCGAGAAACAACACGCCGCCGTGCGCCAGACTGATTTCTCCCGGGTGGGCGGTGCGGGTTCCTCCGCCGCAGAGGGAGACGGCGGAAGCGGTATGATGCGGCGTGCGGAAAGGCCGTTTCGCGACGATTCCTTCCCCGCCCAGAATCCCCGCCACGGAATGAATTTTTGTAATTTCGAGCGCTTCCTCGAACGTCATATCGGGCAGAATGGAGGGAATCGCGCGCGCGAGCATGGTTTTTCCGCTGCCGGGCGGCCCGACGAAGAGGATATTGTGTCCTCCCGCGACCGCCACCTCCAACGCGCGTTTCGCGACGGGCTGTCCCTTGACGAAAGAGAGATCGCACTCCTTTTCCGCCGCATTGTTTCGGGCGGAAAATTCGGACGGCGGAACGGGCTCCAAGGGGACGAGCCCCGATAAATGATCCGTCACTTCCCTTAAAGAAGCGGCGGCATAGACCTTTACGCCGCGGATATATCCCGCCTCTTTCGCGTTTTCCTTTGGCACGATAAATGTTTGAAATCCTTTGTCCCGCGCGGAAATCAACGCGGGCAGGACCCCCGAAACGGGTCTGAGCTCTCCGTTCAGCGCCAGTTCGCCCAAAAAGACGGTGTCTTTCATATCGGCCCGTAAAACGCCGTAAGCCGCCAGAATACTGACGGCGACGGGCAAATCGAACGCCGAGCCTTCCTTTTTAACGTCGGCGGGTGCAAAATTGACGGTAATTTTATGGGCGGGAAAATCGAGGCCGCTGTTTTTGACGGCGCTCTTTACCCGCTCCCGCGCCTCCTTGACGGCGGCGTCGGGCAGTCCCACCATCTCGAAGGCAGGAAGCCCGCGGGAAATATCCGTTTCGACCGCGACGGGAACTCCTTCCAAACCGAGAAGGGCATAGCTCAGCACTTTTGCAATCATATTTTTCCTCCCCGAAAAACAAATTCCGCAAGGGAAAAGCCCTCGCGGAAAAGTCCGTCAGATTCTGAAATAGCCGTTTGAGAAAATGCTCATCCAGCAGAACATGCGTTCCGCCGCCTTTGCCGAAATCCCGAATCCGTACATCCCGGGTACGGACAGGGCAAAGAACACGATAAATACGGCGATGCATATTCCCGAAAGAATATCGGCAAAAGAGACTTTTGCCCGTCCCGAAGCGGTGAGCTTAATTTCTGCGGGCTGGCAAATTTTTACGGCCAAGGGAATAAAGCCGATATAGAACACTCCGAACAAGGAGCTTTGAATCACCGAAACATTCTTTATAAACGCGGCCGCGAGCATGGAAGTCACGATGCCGCCCAGGAGAATGAGATAGATGCGGCGGATGCGCTTGTTCATTCTCGACGAACGGGCGGAGGAGAATGCGTCGGAAATGACGCTCACGGAACAGAACGCGAAGGAGACCAGCGCCGCCACGGCCACGGCGGCATTCATGGATACGTTCCAGGCGAGATATCTCGAACTCTTTAATTCCGCTATGGGATCGTATACGGTGGCGGCCTTCAACGGCATGAGCCAGGCGAATACGCTCGAAGCGTTGGCCGCGGTGTATTCCGTGACGTTGGAGGGGTGAAAAGGCGCCGTAAAGCCCTTGAAAAAGAGGGTTGCATAGCTCAGAGACGGGTCGGCGGGATTATCGAACGCCTTTACGAAGGCGTTATAGGTAATGACGCTGGAAAGGAGCATAAACACGAACGTGGCAAGGACGAAGGAAAGCGCGGCGAAAGCCCAGGACACGCGCGACTTGTAGGAATAGGCGGATTTCAAGACGTTCGCTTCCTTTCCGACAATCGCTATGGAGGAAGCTCCCCGCTTTAATTCTCTGAAAGTCTTTCTCTTCGTCCCCTCCGCGGTTTCGGGCGCGAAAGCCGCCTTTTCCGCCACGGAATTTGTTTTTTCCGCAGACGCTTTCGCAAGAGAGTTTGCCGCCTCCGACGAGGGCGCCGCCGCGTCGCCGCCCATTTCCGAAAGAGCAGCCGATTCCCCTTCCGCGGCGCTCACGGTCTTTGAGAGAGATTTCTCGCCGGCCTTCCCGCTTTCCGCTTCGGCGTTTGCATCTGTTTTTGCCTCGATACGGGCGGCAGACTTGTTCACTTCGTTAATATAGGCGAGCTTTTGTCTCCGCATTCCGAAGGCGAATAAAATCAATATGCCGGCCACGGGAATAATCGTCAAAAAGTTCATTGCCAGAGCGAGCGCCGCAAACAACCCCGAAAAGAGGATATTCAGGCCGTCCTTTATAATCCGCTCGGAGGAAATCCCCTTTGCGAAGAAACGGTACATGAAATAGAGGCTCGCGACGAGGAAACAAGTGATGAGGGCGTAAGGCGCGCCCAGTCTGCCCACGGTCGTGGCGAGTCCGCCGACCGCAAAGATGAGCGAAAAGATAAACCCGTATTTTTCGTCTTTGAACAACAGGGAAGCGAAGAGATAGACGAGGAGCAAAGTCGCCGAGGTCGCAAGGAACGGCGTAAGGCGAAGCGCAAAGGTGCTGTCCCCGAAAATCGCAACCGAGGGCAGGAGCAGGACGGTCGCCAGGGAGTTGAAATCCCCGTCCACATTGTAGACGCTCTCCGAAGTGATTCCGCCTCCGCCTAAAACGGTATGAATGGAGGTCATGTAATACCCTTCTTCCTGCGTGAAGTTTTTCAAAGCCGAATCGGAAGCGGAGAAAGATTTCTGGGCGTCTATCGCATTTGCGAGTTCCGATTTTGAATAATTACCCTGACTGAATTCCGGATTTACGGAAAGGGGAATCGTCTTGCCGTCGTCCCCGATACATACGATTTCGTTGATGTCGATATTGGCGGTAGCGGATACGGTGATGCACTTAGCCGTCAGGTTTTTGTCGGCAGCCACGGTCACCCAGTTAAAATTGGCACCTTCCTTTATGTCGTTGTTATCCTTTTCGGAATAGATGTTTCCGAGCTTTACCGACCCGACCGTATAATTGGGTTTTGTATCAGCGGAAGTGGAGCGCCTGACGGTAACCGACGCGGACTCGCCGGGTTCGAGGTAGATACTGCCGACGTTTATGTATACGGCGGTCAGTTTGGACTGTTCTTCGGTCATATTCAGATTAAAGGCGGCAAGGTTGTCGTCGCCCGCGACGTAGCCGAAGGTTTTTCCCGTAGAACGGAAGGAGCCGAGCGTAAAAAATCCGGCCGTAAAAAATAATACGAACAGAATGATAAACGCCCGTGCAAATCCGGACAGTCTGCGTTTTCCCGATTTTTCGGATGCGGTCATATTCTTCATAAAGGTATAACTCCTCTTTTCCGCTTATAGGATTAAGTTAAATTCTTATGTACTATTTTACATGAAAACGGACAAAATGTAAAACGATTTCCGCCCGTATTTTCCGAAATTCCTTCCCCTTCGTTCGGAAATGCCCTTGCTTCCCGTTTTTCAGGCTTTCCGTTTATCTGTTCCGACAGAAATTCAGAAATTTTTCTTTTCCCTATTTTTTCTTCATTTTTTTCGCGCCCGCTGCTTTTTTATCTTCTCTTCCGTCCGAAGTTTCCGATCCGATACCTCTCCGTTTTCAGGATATTTCTATCAGACCGGAACACTTGGAAAAGCGGGTAAAAGAAATATTTTCAAACTGCGGTTTAAGCTCGTCGAAGACAAAATACATTTCGTCCTCGTCCCAGCGGTCGGCATATTCCTCTTTGCAGCGGAGCAGTTCCGTTCTCGTTTGAAAAGCCACGTCTCCGATATAAATTTTTCCGTTCGGATTCAGGAGCGCGCGCAGCTCTTTCAAGAACTCTGCTTTTTTATCGTCGTTCAGATGATGCAGGGAATAGGTCGCGACGATCGCGCCGTATCGGCGGACTTTGAGTTCTTCCGAAAGACCCTTTGAAAAATCCTTTTGACAAAGCACCGCCTTCGGCATCTTTTTTCGGGCGATTTCCAGCATTTCGGCCGAAAAATCCTGTCCCCAAACATTCAGGCCCTTTTGATAGAGCCCGAAAGCCAGAATGCCCGTCCCGAACCCGATATCCAGGACGTCTTTGCAGTTTTCCGAGAGAATCCGCCGATAGATCTCGTTCAGAATGTTCTTATAACCCGCAAACGGATAACTGTCCTCCCCGTCCGAACGTTTCACGCTTTCTTCGTAATCGTTTGCCCATAAATCGAACCCCTTTTTGTCCAGCATCTTTCGTCTCCTTTGTTTTATAAATCCCGAGTTGCCTGCTCGTCCGTTCGTCCCTGCCCTGTACGGGTAAAATTATCTTTCTTCCCGACCTTCTGCGGTTCAGATTATTTTCCGATTTTTTTGTAATAAAATCTGAAAAAGAATTTTCCCAGATATTTTTCTATGAGCGCGGAATACTCTTCTTCGCTGACGATTCCGCCGTAATAGAGCATTTCATAAACCACATTGTTTTCGCGCGTCTTATACCCCGCCTCGTTGAATCCGTTTTTGAGGTAAAAATTCTTTCTCCTCACCCGTTCCTCACGGTTGTCGCACTCCTCGTCGAGCGTTTCGATGTTGAGGATAACCCTTCTGCCCTCGTTCTTTTTCTTGATTTCTCCCAGGACGGAGCCGCCGTAGCCCTTTCCCCGAAGTTTCGGAGAGACGGCGAGGAAAAACACATAGGTAATATCGCGGAAATAGACCTCATGGACTAATCCGACGAAAATATTCCCGTCGTAAACGCCGTACAGATTTGCCCCGTCCTTTCTGGACTTTGCTTTCATAAAGAACCAGGGAATTCTTTCTTCCTTCGGAAACGAACGGAAATACAGCTCTTTCAGTTGTCTTTTCATTTCCGGTTTTTCGGAGATACGAATTAATTTTATCATACAAAACACCTCTTTTTCAAAAAATTTTATACCAAAAAATCGCCCGTTCTTCCGCGACCTCCGTTCCGAGCCCCTCATAGAGCAAAGTATCCGCGCCGCCGATTTGAAATCCTGTCTTTGCATAAAATCTGCAAGCGGCCAGATTCAAATCCTGGGTTTCAAGCATCAGACCTTTCAATCTGCGCTCGGCCGCCCAATCTTCGGCTCTTTCGACGAGCCGCCTACCGATTCCCTGCCCGCGGGCGGATTCCGAAACATACAATTCTTCGACATAAGCGAAATTGTTCCAATTGCTTTTCAGGGTAATCTGGCCCTCGACCCTGTCGGAAACCGCCAGAAATACGGCCTTGTCGCGCGCGTCGATGTATTCCGACAGATCCCTGTCCTCACGTGGGTAAATTTTTACGCGCGGTTTTTCAAACAATTCTTCAAAACTCGCCCAGCGTTTTCCGTCGAAGGTCGGCCGCAGCCTCCCGAAAACTTTTATCGATTTCAGACGCACTCTTTCAAATTCTTTCAGATACTCTCTTGTCAGCGGTATGATCCTCATAAATTTTCCGCCCTCGCGCTCAAAAATTTCCGATGACGAATCCATCCAATGCCGTGAGCCGTAAAATCCGTTAAAATCGGTATAATCTTCATCATCGGCGATGAAAACCTCGGGCGTCTCGCAGTGGAAGCAACTCTTTCCCGAAACGCACTAACGGAGACAAAAAAAAGAGCCCGCCTCTGACTTTGGGCGGACTCTTTTCCGACGGACGGAACCGTCCGTTCAAATTTTTTCTTTGACTTTGGCAGCTTTACCCGTCAGATCGCGCAGGTAATAGAGTTTTGCTCTTCTGACTTTACCCTTTCTCACGACGGTGATGGCCGCGATTTTCGGGGAGTGCAGAGGATACGTTTTTTCCACGCCGATGCCGTAGGAAATATGGCGCACCGTGAAGCTCTCCTGGATTCCGCCGTTTTTCTTGGCGATGACGACGCCCTCGAAATTCTGAACTCTTTCCTTGCCGCCTTCGATGATCTTGTAACCTACTTTGACCGTATCGCCGACGTTAAATTCGGGCACTTCGGATTTCAGGTTTTCCGCATCGATAGCTTCGATTAATCCTTTCATGTGACTTTACCTCCATTTGTACGAAATGTTCGTGACCCGCTGCCCGGCTCCTCGCCGAACCCGATAAAAGTCAGAGGAACACTCGAAGTCATTGCCTATTATAAACGATTTTTTCTTCTTTGGCAAGCGTTTTTGAGGGATTTTCGGTTATTTTCCCCGATTTTGCGCCAAAATTTTTATTTTTCGGACGAAACTTTTCTCTTCGGAGCCGAGCCGATGACGATAATCCGTTCGTCGCCGGGCCGATAGGCGATTTCGAGCGGTACATTCTGCCACGGTTCTATATCTCTCGGAGAGAATAAAAATCGCGATATTCCCTCTCTGGTCGTTCCCCTGTCGTCCCGAAAAGTAACATTCATCGCCAAAAGTACGCCCCAGCATTCAAAGGAAGCGGAACTCGTCTCGGCAAATAAATATTCTCCCGCGTTTTTTCGATAGTTCAGGAAAATCCGCAAAAAAAAGGCTCCTCCCCAAAGAGCCCCCAAAGCGACCAAAGCCAAAACGCCCGCGGCGATTGCGGCAAAAATTCCGTGTGCCGCCGCGCAGGCGACCGCACTGCCGCCGAATACGACGCAGCCTGAAAAGCATAAGACGGCGAGTTTTTTCAGCCGAACCGAAGTAGCGCTCTCCGAAATTTTTTTGTATTCCGCGCTCTGCCTGTTCATATAGCCTCCCGCGCGGAGCGGCGGTTTTCCGCGCCGTTATTCTTTGCCGTCCGCATTGTCGAGCCGCTTGCTATAATAGACGAATTCGTTTCCCTCTTTGTCCTTTTCGTCGGAATCGGGGTCAAAGCCTTCTTCTTTATAGAGCGAAATGGCGCGTTCGTTGCCCGTCAGTACTTCGAGAGTCACGGAAACGACCTTTTTTTTGAATTTTTCCTGCATCCATTCCATGAATTGTTTCGCATAGCCCTTGTGACGGAAGGGAGGGGCGATATACAATTCGTCCAAAAGGAGCACGTTTCCGCCCTCCTCGTTGCACCAATAAGTAGTGAGCAAGCCGTACCCGGCGGCGGGTTCGTCCTCTTCCTCGAAGATGAGATAACCCCAAAGATTTTCGTGATGATCGACGACGCGCTGAAAAGTTTTTTCTGCGATGGCGGCGTCAAAGGGGCGCATGGTGGCGTGAGAGCTGTAAAACTCCTCACAGAGTTTCAAAAAAGTTTCCCTGTCGTTTTCAGAAAAATATCGGACATACATAAAGCGTTATTCCGCCGCGCTGAAAGACGGCGCACGTTTTCCTTCCTTTTCGTTTTGTATTATTTTAGCAAAGGCAGGCACGAATGTCAAACGAATTTTTACCCCGAAAAATTTTTTTGTAATTTTCTCTTGACATCCGTGCGCGTTTCCTATATAATGAAAAAGTCGTACGGATTATGTTAAGGTTATCCTATGCAAATCCGCGCGGAAGACGTATTCGCTTCGGGGAGTAGACGGGGCGCGCGGCAAAAGAAGAAGGCGCGTCCGATGAATATCAATAGCACGATCTGCCGACGGGCGGATTTGGATTCATCTTAAACGGCGAGACCGCAGCGTAAATTTTTCCTCGTATTCGGGGAGAAATTTACGTTGCGTTTTTTTGTAATTCGGAGGTATTTTATGCAATTTCTCATCGACACCATCGCCCAGGTGCAATGGCAGCAGGTAGTGATGTGGATTATCGGCGGGATACTCATCTTTTTGGCGATCAAAAAGGGAATGGAACCCGCGTTGCTCCTGCCCATGGGGTTCGGAGCGATCCTCGTGAACATACCGAATTCTGCGGTCATCGGGGAGGACGGAATTATTCAGTCTCTGTTCGAGGTAGGAATCAAAGCGAGCGAAGCCATGCCCATCCTTTTGTTTATCGGCATCGGCGCCATGATCGATTTCGGGCCGTTGCTTGCGAATCCGAAGATGTTCATTTTGGGCGGAGCGGCTCAATTCGGTATTTTCATTACGCTCATTCTGGCGACGCTCATCGGATTTTCGCCCGCAAACGCGGCGTCCATCGCAATCATCGGCGCGGCGGACGGCCCGACCGCGATTCTCGTTGCCGTAGAACTCGCCTCAGAATATCTCGGTCCGATCATGGTCGTGGCGTATTCATATATGGCGCTCGTTCCCATCGTGCAGCCCACCGTGGTGAAACTGTGTACGACGAAGAAGGAACGCCGTATCAAAATGCACTATAACGCGCGGCAGGTCAATAAGCTGACGAGAATATTGTTCCCCGTCATCGTTACGGTCGTAGCGGGACTTATCGCGCCAGCCTCTCTCTCCCTCGTGGGCATGCTGATGTTCGGCAACCTCATCCGCGAATGCGGCGTGCTCGGTTCCCTGTCCGACACCGCCCAGAACGCCTTTTCCAACATCATCACGCTCCTTCTCGGAATCACGATCGCGTTCCAGATGCAGGCGGATCAGTTCGTGCAGTGGTAAACGCTGATGATCATGGCGCTCGGGCTGTTCGCGTTCGTATTCGATACGGTCGGCGGCGTCATGTGCGCGAAGGTCATGAACCTCTTCTCGAAAAATAAAATCAATCCCATGGTGGGCGCGGCGGGTATCTCGGCATTCCCCATGTCCGCCCGAGTCATCGAAAAAATGGGAATTCAGGAAGACCCTTCCAATCATCTTCTCATGCACGCCGTAGGCGCCAACGTTTCCGGTCAAATCGCTTCCGCCACGATCGGCGGTCTCATCATCGGCCTCGTTAAGGCTCTCGTTGTCATCTAAGGAGGAAGGTATATGTTAAATTTTCTTTTAGCGTCCAAACTGACTCCCGGAAATTGGGAAAACCTCAAAATCGCCCTGACGATTCTCTGGCAGGGTCTCCTCGCCATTTTCGTCGTCATCGCAATCATCATCGGAATCGTCTATCTGGTCAACTTTTTCACGGCGAAAGCGGCACAGGCGAAGAAAAAGCGCGAAGAAGCGGCAAAGTCGGCCGACTCGGACGACGTCACCGAACGATAACCTAAGTCACACGGCGTCATCGCATGTTCCTCAATCGAACGGCATAAAATATTATTAAATATTATTCAAGTCGAACGCCGACGGATATTATCCGATCGGGCGGACAAGGCCGGCGGAACGATAACGCTTTTTGCGGATTACTTTCCGCATTTCGTTTGACAAAATTCCCCGACGGGCATATAATGGAAGTAAACCCGTCCGAGAGGGAAAACCAATGACAAAATTTCTGATTAAATTGTTTGTAAAAAACAACGCCGACGTCACCGACCCCGCCGTACGGGGTCGGTATGCCTCTTTGGCGGCCTTTACGGGGATCGTCCTCAACCTTTTGCTGTTTGCGGGAAAGCTGACGGCGGGACTTCTTGCAGCCTCGGTAGCCGTCGTCGCCGATGCGTTCAATAATATGTCCGACGCGGGCTCCGCGGTGGTCACGCTCATCGGCTTTCGTCTGGCATTGAAACCGGTGGATAAAGGCCATCCGCTCGGCCACGGGCGATTGGAATATATCGCGGGCTTTATCGTGGATCTCCTCATCATTCTCGTCGGAGCGGAGCTCTTCAAATCTTCCTTTGAAAAAATTCTTTCGCCCTCCCTCCCCTCCGTTTCGGTGCTGACCTATGCCCTGCTGAGCGCGGCGATCCTCGTAAAACTCTGGCTGTTTTTCTTTTACCGAAAAATCGGCAAACTTATCGACTCTTCCGCAATCCGAGCCTCGGCGTTCGACAGCCTGTCCGACACGGCGGCGACCGCGCTCGTGCTCATTTCCGCGCTCGTCTCGAAGTTTACGGGGCTCGCCATCGACGGTTGGGCGGGAATCCTCGTCGCCTCGTTTATTCTCTTTACGGGCTTCAAGGCGGCGAAGGAGACGATCGACCTGCTGTTAGGGACTCCCCCGAAACCGGAATTTATCGAAGAGATCAGAAATTTCGTCAAGGGATACCCGGAAGTTGCGGGAATCCACGACCTCATTGTTCACGACTACGGCCCCGGCCGCAAATTCATTTCTTTTCATGCGGAAGTTCCCGCCGACAGCGACATCAATTACGCGCATGACGTGATCGACTGCGTGGAAAGGGACATGAACGAAAAATTCGGCTGCATTGTGACGATACATCTCGATCCCATCGAAATGAACGACGCCCGCGTACAGGAGATGAAAAAGCTCGCAGAAGAGAGCGCGGCGGAAATCGATCCCGCCTTTACGATCCACGATTTCCGAATGACGAGCGGCGGCAAGCACGTGAATATGATTTTTGATCTTCAAGTCCCCTCCGACTCAAAAATGCCGACGGAGGAAGCGGCGAAAAGAGTGGCGGAGCGCATTTCCGAAAAAAATCCCGACTGTTACGCCGTCATCAAGGCGGAGCATCCCTTTATCTGAAATACAGGCATAAAAACGATGTCCGAACTTCGGCTCAGGCGAAGTTCGGACATTTTTTATTTCTGCCGTTTGAAAAGCAGCTCTTTGAGAAAAGAACTTTCCAAAAACGGCGCGAGGGCTGTAAGCGACGAAACGTTTCCCTCTCGTTTGAGATACTCTGCCGCGGCATGTCCCAACGCTTCCTTATCCATAAACGGAGCGAGCTCGACAAGCTGTTCGGGATCGCCGTTTTTCTTTTCGATAAAATTCTTTGCGATTTGCCCCAAGTCCTTCTCGTCCATGAACGGAGCG
>ERZ1643247.1129-NODE-1129-length-26698-cov-4.498217_pt1 | contig 26698 bp, 25 predicted proteins | sample MGYA00579264_ERZ1643247 | MGnify/ENA primary metagenome ERZ1643247 (study PRJEB29033, sample SAMEA4952262) | chicken gut metagenome | biome: Broiler Chicken; feature: Gastrointestinal Tract; material: Caecum | place: Ireland | collected 2018 | study: Broiler... | reverse complement strand
CCGCCGAGAAACAGAATCTCATAGACGTTACGCGTCAGAGTTTTTTCGAGGCGGCGAAAATAATCAGAGAAGGCGTAAGGCTGGGCGACGTCGGACACGCCATTGACAGTTATGTCAGGTCGTTCGGCTATTCCACGGTAAAGGTGATGGTGGGTCACGGCATCGGCAAAGAAATGCACGAAATGCCCGACGTGCCGAACTACGGAGTGCCGGGCAAGGGGCTCAGGCTGCTGGCGGGAATGACAATCGCGATAGAGCCGATGGTCAACATGGGCGCCTATCAGGTGAAATTTCTGCCCGACGGCTGGACGTGCGTGACCGCGGACGGCAAGCCTAGCGCCCACTATGAAAACACCCTGGCAGTCACAAAAGACGGCTGCGACATACTGTCGCTTTGATTTTGCGGAGAAAGTTATGTCTTTGGAAATTAAACAAGGCGCGGTTGTGTATTCCGTAAAGGGCAGGGACACAGGCGTCTGTTATGTGTGCGTCGCCGAGGCGGACGACGGAAAATCCGTTTACGTCAGCGACGGCAGAACGCACAAACTCAGCAAGCCCAAGAAAAAAAACGTAAAGCATCTCAAACACACGGGTAAGTCGCTGGACGTTATCGCTGCGAAACTCAAAGAAAACAAAAAGGTTTTCGACAGCGAAATAAACAGCAGTTTGAGAAACTTCTATTAAGCTCGGTGACAGTTATCGGAGGATTTATGTCGAAAGACGATGTGATAGAATTTGAAGGCGTCGTGGAAGAAGCGATGAGGAACGCCACTTTCAAGGTCAGGCTCACAAACGGGCTTGTCATTACGGCGTACATTTCCGGCAAACTCAGAATGAACTATATAAAAATACTCCCGGGTGACAGCGTCACTGTGGCCATGAGTCCGTACGATTTGACCAAGGGCCGAATCACGTGGAGAAGCAAAAAATAACGGAGGAAATTAGATATGAAGGTCAGACCAAGCGTAAAACCGATGTGCGACAAATGCAAAATCATCAAAAGAAACGGCAGAGTTATGGTTATTTGCTCCAAGTATCCTAACCATAAACAGCGCCAGGGCTAATCCTCTTGAAACCTTCAAGAGGTTAAAACCGAAAATAATTCTTCTATGGCGGCGGAAAACATTCCGATTTTTCTTTTCCGCCGTGATAAAAGTGGACATATATCTGAAAAATTTTAGGAGGAAATTTACCAAATGGCTCGTATTTCCGGTGTAGATTTGCCAAGAGAAAAACGAATTGAAATCGGCCTTACCTATATATACGGTATAGGCAGACCGACTGCCGACAAAATCCTCGCGGAAACCGGTGTCAACCCTGACACGCGCGTCAAAGATTTGTCGGAAGCCGACGTCAGCAAACTGAGAGAATATATCGAACACAACCTGCACGTCGAGGGCGACCTCAGGAGAGAAGTCGCGCTCAACATCAAACATATGATGGAAATCGGTTCTTACCGCGGCATCCGTCACAGAAAGGGACTGCCGGTCAGAGGCCAATCCACCAAACAGAACGCCCGCACCAGAAAAGGTCCGAAACGCACCGTTTCCAAGGGCAAAAAGGCTAAGTAAGGAGAACTGATATGGCAGTAAAAAAAGTTTCCAAAAAGAAAAAGGTGCTGAGGCACGTTGACAAAGGTCAGGTTCATATACAGGCTTCTTTCAACAACACCATCATCACCGTGACAGATATGGACGGCAACGCTCTGAGCCAGTGCTCCGCCGGCGCTCTCGGATTCAGGGGCTCCAGAAAAAGCACCGCTTACGCCGCGCAGCAGGCAGCCGAAAAAGCCGCCCTCGCCGCCAAAGAATACGGCGTCAGAAGCGTTGAAGTGTATGTAAAAGGCCCGGGCGCCGGACGTGAATCGGCAATCCGCGCAATGCAGACGGCTGAAATCGACGTTACGCTCATCAAAGACGTGTCGCCGATAGCCCACAACGGCTGCCGTCCGCCGAAAAAGAGAAGAGTATAACGGAGGAATCGATAAATGGCTAGATATACAGGACCTGATTGCCGTCTTTGCAGACGCGAAGGCGCGAAACTTTTCCTTAAAGGCGACAGATGCTATTCGGCCAGCTGCGCTATGAACCGCAGAGCGGTTGCTCCGGGTCAGCACGGCGCCGCGAGAAAGAAAGTTACCGAATACGGCACTCAGCTCAGGGAAAAACAAAAAATCAAGAGAATTTACGGTCTGTGCGAAAAACAGTTCCATAAATATTATGAAGAAGCCGACAGGCAAAAGGGCGTTACCGGCGCCAACATGCTGCAACTTCTCGAAAGAAGACTCGACAACGTTGTTTACCGCATGGGCATCGGTCTTTCCAGAAGCCAGGCGAGACAGCTTGTCAACCACGCGCACATCACCGTTAACGGCAAAACCGTAAACATTCCTTCATACATCGTCAAAGCCGGCGACGTTGTGGCCGTGAAGGAAAATAAAGCCGGCAATAAATTCTTTAAAGAATTGAAGGAGAGAAAACCTAACGGTACGCTTCCTAAATGGCTGGAATTCGACCTCGCGTCGCTCAGCGGCAAGGTCATCGCTCTGCCTGAAAGAGAAGATATCGCGATGGATGTACGCGAACAGCTTGTCGTCGAATTGTACAGCAAGTAATCTGAACCCTTGAAAGGAGGATTTTACTCTTATGATGGAAATCGAAAAACCTAAAATGAACATCGAAGAAAGTCCCGACGGTTCAACCTGCCGTCTGGTCGTGGAACCGCTTGAAAGAGGGTTTGGCATTACGCTGGGCAACGCTCTGCGCAGAGTGCTTCTCGCGGCATTGCCGGGCGCTGCCGTTGTCGGCGTGAAAATCGACGGCGTACAGCATGAATTTTCGACGATACCGGGCGTTAAAGAGGACGTGACGGAGATTATACTCAATCTTAAATGTCTGGCGCTCAAAACGGCCGATACCGACGTTTCGTTCAGAAAAATCATAAATATCAAAAAACAGGGTCCTTGCGTGGTTTACGCGAAGGACATCGAGACCGACGCCGACGTGGAAGTGCTCAACCCGGATTTGTATATCTGCACGTTGGACGAGGGCGCCGTGCTCAACGCCGAACTTCATGTCGGCAGGGGCAGGGGCTATGTTTCGGCCGAAGGCAACAAGGAAGTCAACAGGGAACTGAAACTGTCTTTCCCTATCGGATACATTCCGATTGACTCCATCTTCACTCCGGTCAAAAAAGCCAGTTACAACGTGGAAAGCGCCCGCGTGGGTCAGAACATCAACTTCGACAAACTTATTCTCGACGTGACTACCAACGGCGCATTCAGCGCGGTGGAAATCGTGAGCCTGGCGGCAAAAGTACTTGACGACCACATCAGAATGTTCGTTGACCTTTCGGAAACCATGGGCAAACTCGATATTCTTGTCAGCCGCGAAGAAGACAAGCAGCAGAAAGTGCTGGAAATGACCATAGAAGACCTGGATTTGTCGGTGAGAAGTTACAACTGTCTCAAACGCGCCGGCATTCAGACCGTGGCGGACCTCATCGAGCACACCGAGGACGAAATGCTCAAAGTGCGCAACCTCGGCAGGAAGTCGCTTGACGAAGTTATGGAAAAACTCAAGAGTTACGGACTCAAATTGAAAGAAAAGGAAGAATAAGGGGGATTTACCGAAAATGAGAAAACTTGGCAGAGCGACCGACAAGAGAAATGCTTTGTTGAAAAATCAGGTATCCAACCTTTTGTGGAGAGGCGAAATCACCACTACTTACGCCAGAGCCAAAGAAGTGCAGAAACTCGCCGAAAAATACATCACCCTGGCTGTAAATACCTATAAAGATATTTACACGGTGAACAAAGTTCGCATCGCCGACGGCAAACAAATCACCGTCGAAGTGCAGAACGACGGTCCGCAAAAGCTGGCTGCCAGACGTATGCTGATGGCTAACCTCAACGACCTGAAAGAAGAAAAAGGCGCAAAAGAATCCAAAGGCGCTTACAAACTCAGGACGCAGGACGTAAAACATCCGCTGTTTGAAAAAATATTCAACGTTTACGCGCCTAAATACGCCGAAAGAGCGGAGTCCAACGGTCAGAAAGGCGGCTACACCGCCGTTTACAAACTCGGCCCTAGGAAAGGCGACGCCGCCGAAATGGCAAAAATCGTTTTGCTGTAAAACGGACGGGCACGGTAATTTAACCGGGATGGAAAGGACGCTTCGGCGTCCTTTGTTTTTTTGCCGTTTTCAGACTGTTTTTGCCGAAAGCGGCGTTTGACCGCCGCCGTTAATTGCAAAAACCGCCGTCCGGTGATAAAATAAAACATAATGCTGGAAAAAAACCTTTCGGCAATGCCGATAGAAAACTGGGGCGGGCTGTCTTTCAGGTGCAAATGCGGCGCCCGCCACGAAATAAACGTCAAGGAGGCGGCTCTTACCGACGACGCGTGCTATATGATAAACGCCGTCGGCAAAAAGATGGGCAGACGCGCGCACGTCGTGTATGACGCCGCCATCGACGCCGAAACCAGGCGCAAAATCGCGCAGAGACTGGACAAGACGTTTGAATACACCGTGAGCGAGTTTTGCCCGGACGGGCCTCTGACCAGGACTTACTGTGACGGCGTCATGGCGGAAAGCGCCGAGGAAGCCGTCGTTACGGTGTGCGTGGGCGGCGCCGCCGTGTGCGAATACGGCAAATACGCTTCCGCCGTCAGCGGACGGCAGTGGATATTTTTGTGCCTCATCCCCGACGGGGACAATTTCGCGTGCGATTTCGCCCGTCTGTACGACGGCGGGGTGAAAGGGCTGTTCCCGGGGCGTGCGCCCGACGTTCTGCTGTGCGACACGAAACTCGCCTATCCTTACGCCGCCGAAGTTTTCGACGTCGGTCTGGCGGTCGCCGCGCGCAACATACTGACTGTGGCCGACGCCGATTTCGCCGCCAGGATACAGGGCGGCAGGGGGTGCGACGTCATCAACTATGTGCTGACCAACTGCGTGAGGCAGGCGGTGCCGCTTTTCAAAAAACAGGCGGGCAAAAGCGCCGTCAGGGCGCTGTTCGACTGTCTGCTGAGAATTTCGCTCGCGAAATCGCTGTGCAACGTGAAGACGGCGTATCTAACGGGGATAAACGCTTTTTCGGATATGCTCGAATTCGTGACCGGCAAGAGCGAACAGTCGCTGGCGGCGGCGTCCGCGTACACGCTGGCGTCAGTTTACAAAGCGGCGACGGAAGACAAACTTCCGCTTGCGGCAGGCAAGGACTGCCTTGCCCACCGCGAAGCGATAATCAGGCTGACGGGCGAAGACTGCGACGTTTCGGCAGGCTTTGCCGACGCCGACGCTTTTGAAAAAAACAGGGAGCGCTTGGCTTTCAACGCCGACATAGCCTTTCGTGTGACAAAGGCGGCTGCCGCCGCCGACAGAAATCCGCCGAAATGGGATTTCTCCGCCGCGTCCGACTGTCTTAAAACGTGCTGCGACGTATATTCATACGGCGGACTTTTGAGTTATCTCGGCGACGCGGGGCTGCTTGACTGAAAAGAGGTTGAAATGTATCTTATAGTAGGACTTGGTAATCCCGACAGCGTGTACAAAAACACCTTTCACAACGTCGGGTTTATGGCGGTGGACCGCTTTGCCGAAAAAATCGGGGCGGAGTTCACCAAAAAAGAATGCAAGGCGGTTACCGCGCACGCTTTTGTGGGCGGCAGTAAAGTCATCATCGCAAAACCGCAGACGTATATGAATCTGTCGGGCGAAAGCGTGCTGTCGCTTACGGCGAAATACAAAATAGAACAGGACGCGTTTTTCATTGTTTACGACGACGTCGATTTGGGGTTGGGCGCGCTCCGCGTGAGAGAGAGCGGCAGCGCCGGCACGCACAACGGCATGCGCAACATAGTGGCGAATATCGGCACGCAAACTTTCAACCGTATGCGCATAGGCATAGGAAGGGGAAACAACGACCGCATGGAACTTAAAGACTTTGTGCTGTCCAACGTTTCCGCCGACGACATGGCCGTGCTTGACAAAACTTTCGACAGCGCCGCTGCCGCGCTCACGGAGTTTTGCCAAGGCGTGCCGGTGCAGAAAATAATGCAGAAATACAACGCCAGGTGACCGGCGCTCTTGCTGTTCGGGAGTATATTTACGGAGTATAAGTGATAACGGAACAACTGCTCGCTTATCCGAGTTACAGAAAAATAACGGAAAACATCCGCGGTAAAAAAAATACCGCGGTTTTCGGCGTGTGCCAAAATCAGCGGCCGTATGTCGCCCGTCTTTGCGACGGCTTTGTGCTGTATGTTACGGCGGACTTTGTCAGGGCGAAAGAGGTGCTCAGGCAGCTCAACGCCATAGGCGGCGGCTTTGTGTATCTGCCGCCGAGAGACGAGGTGCTGCTGGCGGGCAAAGGGTCGTCGGCGGCGTCGAGAGCGGCGAGAAGCAGCGCGCTGTTCGCCATGACGTCGGGCGTGAAAGGCGCCGTCACCACGGTGGAAGGGCTGTGCCAGATTTATCCGCGCGCCGACAGTTTTCTGAAAAACGTCATCACGCTGAAAAAGGGCGGCTCGGCGGATATTTTCGACGTGTGCGCGCGGCTTGTCGCGGCTGGATACAAAAACGCCGAGCAAATCACCGCCGTGGGCGAATTTACGCGTAAGGGCGACATTCTGGACGTGTTTTGCCCCGGCACCGACAATCCGTACAGAATCGAGTTTTTCGGCGACGATATCGAAGATATCAGGGTGTTTGACAAAGTCAGCAGAAAGTCGCTTTACAAAACGGAAAAAGCCGTTATGGTGCCGCTCAACCAGTTTTTTGCCGGGGATTTTGACGCGGATATCCTCAAAGAAACAGTCATGCGCAGCGCGCGGGGGCAGAAACTGTCGCCCGACGACAGAGTCAGGCTTGACTCCGTAACGGAAGACGTGTTCACGGCGCTGGATAACGGCGATTTTTCCGGCGGGTGGCTGATGCCTTTTGTCAGACATTCGCTTCTGGCGGATTACATGCCGCCGAATTCCGTTGTGGTGTGGGAAGAACCAAAACAACTGGTGGATAAAATAAGCGGCGTTTACGAAGAGCATTACCGCCGTCTGGCTTATCTTATGTCGAAGGGCGAAGTGCTGCCGCAGGGCGGCGGCCAGCTTGTGGATAAGACGGCGCTGTTCGGCGTGTACGACAAATTCACGCAGATGTCTTTTCAGGGGGTAACCGCCGCCAACGGTGTGTTTTACGCCGTGGAAGCGGTCAATCTGAAATCGGGGCCCGTGGTAAACTATCACAACAAGATAGACATGCTCGCCGACGACGTCCGCAACTGGAACGTCACCGGATACCGGGTGATGATATGCGGCGGCGACACAGCCGAAGCCCTGCGCGACGAACTGAGCGCCATGGGCGTGCTTGTCGGCATCGGCGAAGACGGCGCGATACCGCGCGAGGGGGCGGTCATCACGCACGACGACACGCCGAAAGGGTTTATAGACCATGACAACAAAATCGCCGTCATAGGGCATGAGGACGTCTTTCCCAAAAGCGCGAAAAAGCAGAAAGTGCGCAAAAGCGGCGACAAGGTGTTCACCACGCCGGAAGTGGGCGACTATGTGGTGCACGAAGTGCACGGTATAGGCCGCTGTGAAGGCATTGTGTCGATGAGCGGCAGTTTCGGCACGAAAGACTTTATCGAGGTGAAATACCGCGACGGCGACACGCTGTACGTGCCCGTGGATTCGTCAAACCTGCTGACCAAATATTCCGGCAGCGAAAAAGCGCCGAAACTCAGCAAACTTGGCGGCAACGATTTTGAAAAAATCAAAGCCAAAGTCAAAGCCAACATCAAAGAGATGGCGTTTGACCTTATTAAACTTTACGCCGCGCGCGAGCATTCGCGCGGGTTCAGATATCCGAAGGACGGATATCTCGAACAAAAATTCGCTGAGGCTTTTCCTTACGCCGAAACCGCCGACCAGCTCAAATGCATAGCCGACGTCGACAAAGACCTTGAAAGCGACAAAATCATGGACAGACTTATTTGCGGCGACGTGGGATACGGCAAGACGGAAGTGGCTCTCCGCGCCGCATTCAAGGTGATGGCGGCGGGCAAACAGGTGGCGTTTCTTTCGCCGACGACCATTCTGGCCGAACAGCATTTCAAAACGGCATGCGCGCGCATGGAAGAGTTCGGCTTCAACGTCAAATGCCTCAACCGTTTCCGTGCCGCAAAGGAGCAGAAAGAAATAGTCGGCGGGCTTGCCGACGGCAGCGTCGAGATGGTGTGCGGAACACACAGGCTGCTTGGAAAAGACGTGGTTTTCAAGGATTTGGGGCTGCTTATTCTCGACGAGGAACAGCGCTTCGGCGTGGAGGCCAAAGAGAGCATAAAGAACATCAAAAACAACGTGGACGTGCTTACGCTGTCCGCCACGCCCATTCCGCGCACGCTGCACATGGCGCTGACGGGCATGCGGGACATAAGCGTAATCCAGTCGCCGCCCAAAGACAGAATGCCCGTGGAAACCTATGTGCTGGAAAGCACCGACGCGCTGATGACAGACGTCATCACGAGAGAAGTGGGCAGGGGCGGCCAGGTGTTTTTCATTTACAACAGGGTGGAAACCATCGAGAGATTCGCGTTTCATCTCAAAGAACTCATGCCCGACGTGCGTTTCGTCGTGGCGCACGGGCAGATGAGAGAAGCCGACCTTGAAAAGAACATTTACGATTTTGTGGGCGGCGGGTACGACGTGCTTGTCAGCTCCACCATAATAGAAAACGGCATAGACATACCCAACGCCAACACGCTTATCGTTTACGACGCCGATAACTTCGGGCTGAGCCAGCTGTACCAACTGCGGGGCAGGGTGGGCAGAAGCAACCGCAGGGCGTTCGCGTATTTTATGTACCGCGAAAACAAAGTGCTGACAGACGTGGCGTACAAAAGGCTGGGGTCGATACTGGAATATACCGAACTGGGCAGCGGCTTCAAAATCGCCATGCGCGACCTGGAAATAAGGGGCGCGGGCAACGTGCTCGGCAGGGAACAGCACGGGCACATGGAAAAGGTCGGCTACGACATGTATTGCAAACTGCTTGCCGAAAGCGTGGACGAACTCAGGGGCGTCAGGACGAAAAACAAAATAGAAACGGCGATGGACGTCGCCGTGGGCGCCACAGCGGGCGGATATATCGACGACAGCGAGTCGAGAATGGCGTTTTATCAGCGGCTGGCGTCTATCGGAAGCGAAAGCGACGCCGCCGAACTGCTGGAAGAAATCACCGACATATACGGCGCCCCGCCGAAAGAAGTGCGCAGTCTTATAGACATTTCGCTGCTCAAACAAAAGGCGTCGGCGCTCGGCATAAGCGAAATAACCGTCAGAAACGGAAGCGCGAGGCTGAGTTTTGCCGGCAAAGATTATTTGCAGACGCCGGGCGTGTTCGCCGCGCTGGAAAAATTCAAAAACACGGTGCGGCTTGACGTTACGCATAAAATCGAGGCGGTGTTCGACTGCGGCAACGAAAGCGCCGAGAAGGCTTTTGACAAGGTTTTTGAGTTTGTCAGGACGGCGGAGCAGGGCGGCAAATGATTTTTCGCCCGAAAATCGGCGTAATGCGATTATAAAAATTTGCCAAAGCGTGAAATTTTTAGTATAATCATAGGCGACATATTGTATGGAGAAACAAAATGACTAAATTCAAAAAGTTTTTGAGTATAGCGCTTCTCGCTGTTTTCAGCCTGACCTTCCTGGCGGGCTGCGGGCTGTTTGTTGTCAACGAACAGCGCTACCGCGAGCAGGTTGTGATGGAAGTGGGCGCCGAAACCGTTACGCTCGGCGAACTGATAGACTATTTCGACACCAACGGCTCTTCGCTGGTGCAGCAGGGTCAGGACGTCCAGACCGTTTGGGACAGCCTTTTCCCTGTGTTTATTCAGCAGAAAATTCTTGTCAACGAATATAAAACCGCTTTCAGCGAAGCCGACAAAAACACGTCGGAACTCGCGCGGAAATATGAAAACGGCGAATATCTGGACGACGCCACAATCGAATATCTGCAACTCGCCGTGTTTTCCACTTTCTATGCCGCTCTTGACGAACTGACGATGGAAAACCTGTCGGCAAAATTCACTTTCGCCGACGAAACGACGTCCGACTATCAGGAGATGATTGACCACAGCGGCGAGGCGGACGGCTGGACGCCGGCGGAAGACGATTCTTTCCTTGACGCAGACGCGCTTGAAAAGGATATGGAGAAATATCCCGCCGACCAGGACTATGAGCACATCAACTATGTGTTTTCCGAAGACGACGAAAGGCTGCAGGATATCCTCATTGGCCTTAACGACCGTCTGGAAAAAGCCAATTCACAGGACCCTGACGTGACGGCGGCGGATTATATCGCAGCGCAGGAAAAAGCCGTGACTTCCACAACGCGCAATCTGCGCAGCAACAGAAGCATGACCATGGACGAATATTTCGTCTATGCGATAGAAGAGCAGATTCTGTCGCAAATCGCCAACGAATATCTGTTCGGCAAATATGACGAATACGTCGGCAAAATCACCGAAGCCGATTTCAACACCCGTCTGGAAAACCTCAGGGCGCAGGCTGAAGCGCAGTTCAGCCAGAACGTGTCGGCTTTCGCCGATTTCATATCCGAAATAAGCGACAGCGACTTTATCTATTATGTGCCGGCAGAGTACGCGGGCGAATATCACTACATCAGAAGCATTCTGATACCTTTCAGCGACGAGCAGACCGCTTTGCTGGAACTTGCCAAAGCCGAATACGGCGAAAACTCCGCGGCGTACAAGACATACAGAGACAGCCTCGCGCAGGGTATAACCGTTAAAGATTATTCGACGGACGACAAGGGCGTTGATACCGAAATTTCGGTGGATACGCTGCTTGACGGAAGCAACGCGTTTGACGGCGTATCGCTGGCGGACGTCACAAGAGAGCAAATAATCGAGTGGACGTATAAATACAACACCGACCCGGGTATGTTCAACCCTGTCAGGGGATACATCGTCTCCGAGTCGCCTTCCAACATGACGGGCTCCGGCGAGACTTATGTCGCCGAGTTTCTCGAAGGGGCCAGATATCTCATAGCGGAGAATAACGGCGGCGGCGGAACAAACGCCACGGCGGTTGTTACCGACTACGGCATTCACATTCTGTACTATGACGGAGCGGTAGAAGCCGACACCATCTCGTGGGCTGACAGATTCGATTACGGTATAGAAGGCGGCAGCGCCAGTTACAGATTTTTGAAAGCCATGTACGACGAAGTCAAAGACGTGCTGCTTGACGCCGACGTCGACGCGCTTTACAAGGCGTATACGGATGACGGAAAGATAACTGTTTATAACAATGTTCTTGCCGGGTACGCGAACGAAATCGGCGTAACGCTGTGACCGACAAAATAAAAATACGGGCGTCCGTGAAAACGGACGCCTTTTTTTTGCCCTCTTGACAAAGCGGGCGTTTTTTATACCCGCCGCGCATAAAAATTCTTTCCGTGCGGACACTAACGGTAATAAGCAAGGGAGGGATTATGAAAGAGACGGGCATGACGAGAAGAATAGACGAACTGGGCAGGGTGGTGATACCCAAAGAAATAAGAGAAAAGCTGAAACTGCGGGTGGGTACTCCCGTGGAAATTTTCATCGACGGCGGCGACCTTGTGCTGCGCAGGTATTCCGCCGCCGCCGAATACGTCAGCCTGGCTTTCAGAACGGCCGACGCGCTGGCAAAAACAACGGGACATACCGTGGTTATGACCGAGAATGAAAAGGTCATAGCGGCAGGCGGCAGAAGGGGCGGAGAGTTTCTGAACGCGTTTTGCCGCCCCGCCGCGGAACACAATCTCACGGCGGCGGAAAACATCGTGCCGTCGGCAAAAAACATGACGGCGTACGCGGCGCGCGAAAACGGCGTCACGGTGCTTCTGCTCGCCGAAGGCGAAATCACGCCGTCTGACAGAAAAGCGACGGAACTTGCCGCCGAGTTATTCGGCGCGGCGATATCCTGACAGGGCTTTTTGTCATAAACCCGTCATAAACATGTTTATATGGAAAAGACAAAAAAAGCGGGTCAGGGCAGTTTTGTAAAAAGCGTGTTTATACTCAGCCTGGGCGGTTTCATGGCGAAACTTCTGGGCGCTTTTTACCGCATACCGCTGACAAACATAATAGGCAGTTACGGCATGGGCATATACCAGCTGGTTTTTCCGCTGTTTTCGCTGTTGCTCACCGTCTCGACGGCGGGCATACCCGTTGCCGTGTCGAAACTGGTGGCTGAAAAAGCCGCCGACGGCAGGTTCGGCCAGGCGAAGGGGGTGTTCTTTATGGCGCTTGCCCTGCTCGCCCTTCTGGGGCTGGCGGGCAGCGCGGCGCTGTATTTTCTTGCCGGCGACATCGCCGTGATGCAGGGCAACGCCGACGCCGCCGACGCTTACAGGCTTATCGCCCCGTCGGTTTTGCTGGTGTGCGTCATTTCGGCTTACAGGGGATATTTCCAGGGGCTGATGCGCATGGCGCCCACGGCTCTGTCGCAAATTGTGGAGCAGACGGTGAAAATGACGGTGGGGCTTGTCGCCGCCGCTGAATTTATGCCCGACGTCATCAAAAGCGTAAATTTCGCCGTGCTGGGCGTTACGATAAGCGAAGCCGCCGCCGCCGTAATGCTGGCGGTGACTTACGCCGTAAGCAAAAGGCGTGACTACGGGCTTGTCAAAGCCGAACTGTCCGACAAAAAAGCCACCGTCAAAAGTCTGCTTACGCTGTGCCTGCCGATAACGCTCAGCGGTCTTATAATTCCGCTGACGCAGCTCATTGACAGCGTGCTGGTGCTCAACGTGCTGACGGCGGGCAACGCCACGGAACTTTACGGGCTCTGGGCGGGGCCGGCGCATTCGCTGCTCAACATGCCCGTGGTGCTGACGATGGGTATATCCACGGCGATAGTTCCCGCCGTGTCGAGGCATTACGCTGAAAATGACGAAAAAGGCGCGGCGAAAAAAGCGGCTTTCGCCGTTAAACTCACCGTGGCGGTGGGGCTGCCGTGCTCGCTGGGGCTTATAGTTCTGTCAAGGCCGATAACGGCGCTGCTTTACGGCGGGCTGAGCCATGCGGAAATTTCTCTCGCGGCCAAGATGGTCGCCGCCGCCGGCATAAGCGTGTTGTTTCTTTCGCTGGTGCAGACGGCTACCGCTGTACTTCAGGCGGGCGGCAGGCTTTACGCCCCCGTGGTGTTTCTGCTGGCCGCCACCGCCGTGAAAACCGTTGCGTCGAGGCTTATGCTGGGCGACGGCGCCATAAACATCTTCGGCGCGCCGCTGGGCAGCGTGATTTGCTATTTTGTTGCGTGTTTGCTTGATTTGGTGTATATTGTTGTCAGGCAAAAGGTCAGGCTGGACGTTGTCGGCGTGTTTATAAAACCGCTGGCTTGCGGCCTTGTGATGACCGTGTTTCTTATGGCGACAAGGAATCTCGCCGCCAGATATCTGCCTGATTTCGTGAGCGTCGTTCTGCTTGTAGGCGTCGGCGCGGCAATATATTGCCTTTCCGCCGCGCTGCTCGGCGTGTTCGACAAGGACGAAGCGGGCAGGGTGCCGGTCGTCGGCAAGTATCTGGGCAAAATGTATCGGGAGAAAAACAAATGAAAATTTCCGTTGTGGGGCTGGGCACGGCAAAGGACGAAGTTACGCTGCGCGGCCTCGACGAAATAATGAGCGCCGACGTCGTGGCGCTCAAAACGGCGATGACAGACACCGCCGACACGCTGAGAGAAAGGAATATAGACTTTGTATCCTGCGATTCGTTGTTTGACGAAGCGCGGGATTTTTCCGTTCTTAACCAAAAGATATTCGAGTTTCTGCGGGCGGCGAAGGGCAAAGTGGTTTTTTGCGTGAACGGCAGCGGATATGACGACAGCGCCGTGGCGTATATCGCCGAAAGAGCCGACGTCAGCATATTCGGCTCGGTGTCCAACGGCGCCGCCGCTTTGGAAAAGCGCCCCGCCGGCGCGTATCAGTATTTCTGCGCCGCCGACCTCGCGGGGACAAACGTACTGACGACAAATCTTCCGCTGGTGGTAACTGAAATCGACGACCGTTTTCTCGCTTCCGCCGTAAAAGAAAAGCTGTGCGCCTTTTACGACGATGAGGAAGAAGTCCTGTTCTGCGGCAAAAAGACGGAGCGGATTCCACTGTATGAAATCGACAGGCAAAAGCGTTATGACCAGAAAACGTCGCTGCTCATAGCGCCAAAAAAACTCACCGAAAAAAAGAGTTTCGAAGTCAGCGACCTGAAAGAAATCCTGCGCGTGCTGCGAGGCGAAAACGGCTGCCCGTGGGACAAGGCGCAGACGCATGAAAGCCTGAGGGCAAACGTGCTGGAAGAAGCCTATGAACTGGTGGACGCCATTGACGGCGGCAATATCGAAGACATAGTGGAAGAAACGGGCGACAATCTGCTTCAATCTTACTTCCACATAAGTCTGGCGGAGGAAAACGGCGAGTTTGACGAAAAAGAGGTGCTGACAAGGCTTTGCGGCAAACTTATTTTCAGGCATACGCATATTTTCGGGCAGGACAAGGCCGCCACCAGCGAAGAGGCGCTCAAAGTGTGGGAGAAAAACAAAGCGGTGGAAAAGGGCACGCGTACGGTAACCGACACCATGCGCAAAGTGGCGAAAAGCCTGCCGTCGCTGACGCGCGCCGCCAAGGTGCAGAAACGCGCCGCCAAAAATAAATTCGACTGGACTGATACGGAAGGCCTGTTTGACAAACTGCGCGAAGAAGCGGCTGAACTTGACGCCGCCTATAAAGAGCGCGACGCCGTCGGCACCGAGAAGGAAGCGGGCGACCTGCTGTTTCAGGCGGTCAACATATGCAGATATATGGGCGTCGACCCCGAAGTGGCGCTTAACCGCGCCGTGGAAAAATTCACCAAGCGGTTTGAGTATATGGAAAACAGGGTGCTGGAAACACACGGTGAGTTTGCCGACGCTTCGCGCGGCGAAATGGAAAAATTCTGGGACGAAGCCAAAAGCAAGGGGCTGTGAGATGAAGAGTGATTTTGCTTCTCTCGTGCCGAACAGATACGCCCAGGCGCCGCTGGCGGGATATACCGACGTCGGGTTCAGGTATCTGTGCGCCAAATACCGCTGCGGGCTTATAGTGAGCGAAATGGTTTCAGCCATGTCGCTGTTTCAGAAAAACAAGGTGGCTTTCGACATGCTGGGCATCGAAGCGCCGCCGGGCAGCGCCGGCCTGCACGCCGTGCAGTTGTTCGGGCACAGGCCGGAAATTTTCGCCGAAGTGGCGAAATACGACGAAGTGCGCAAATTTGACGTGGTTGATATAAACATGGGCTGCCCCGTGCCCAAGGTGACAAAAAACGGAGAGGGCAGCGCGCTTATGCGGAACCTGCCGCTGGCGTCGGCGATTATACAAAGCGTCGTCAGAAACTGCGGCAGACCGGTGACGGTAAAATTCCGCAAGGGATACACCGAAAACGACGTCAATGCCGTGGAATTCGCCAAAATGTGCGCCGACAGCGGCGCTTCCGCGATTACCGTGCACGGCAGAACAAAAGAGCAGATGTACGGCGGCGCCGCCGATATGGACATAATAGCCGAGGTCGCCGCCGCCGTGGACATACCCGTTTACGCCAACGGCGACATAGACGGCGCGGAAAAGGCCTCCGCCGTTCTGCGCCGCACGGGCGCGTTCGGCGCGGCGATTGGCAGGGGAGCCGTGGGCAGACCGTGGCTGTACGACTGTCTGAACGGCGGCGACGGAAAGCACGATTTGCTTGCCGACATCGAAACGCATTACGACATCATGCTTAAACACCTGCCGCCGAGAGTCGTCGCGGGGGAAATGAAAAAGCACGCCGCCGCTTATCTCAAAGGCATGCGCGGCGCGAAGCCCGTTGTCAACAGGATTTTTTCCTCGTCGGAAGTCGGCGAACAACTCGCCCTTATAAGAGAATTTATCGGAAGCCGCTGAGCGGCTTCTTTTTTACGGCATAAGACAATATATTGCTTATTTGAAAAACGTCGTTTTCCGTCCGCTGCATATAATTTGCGCATATTTATTTTTTCTTCTTGCTTTGCCCTGTTAAAAATGTTACAATATTTACACATCAATAATGGGGGAAACTGAATAATGCTGGCCTTTTTTACGTCTTCCGCGCAGGTGGACTTGCTTGACATAGTCGCCTTGTGCGCGGGACTCGGCGTGTTTCTGATGGGCATGAAACTCATGTCCGACAGTATGGAAAAGTTCGCCAACAACAAACTGCGCAACCTGCTCAACAGCGTCACCAACAACAAACTCAAAGGCGTGGGCGTCGGCGCCGCCGTTACCGCGATAATCCAGAGCAGTTCGGCGACAACCGTCATGACGGTGGGGCTTGTCAACGCGGGCGTGCTGACGCTGGTGCAGTCGGTGCCGATTATCATGGGCGCCAACATAGGCACCACCATCACGGCGCAGATAGCCGCTTTGCAGTCTTTTGACGTTACGACATATCTGGAACTGCTGACGGTTATCGGCGCGTTCATGGCGCTGCTCGGCAGGAGAGAACGCACCAAAACGATAGGCGTGATTCTCGCCGGACTCGGGCTTTTGTTTGTGGGTCTCGACATCATGTCGGGCGCCATGGCGGACATGAAAGACAGTCCGTTTTTCAGCGAAACGATACAGACAATCACCAATCCGTTTTTGCTGGTGCTCATCGGTCTGGTGTTTACAGGCATAATACAGAGTTCGTCGGCGGTCACCGGCATACTCGTGTCCATGGCTGCCAGCGGCATAGTAATCGGCGGCGGCGGAAACGCCGTGCTGTACGTCATACTCGGCACCAACATCGGCACATGCGTCACGGCGCTGCTTTCGGGCATCGGCGCCAACACAAACGGCAAACGGGCCGCCGTGGTTCACCTGCTGTTTAACGTAATCGGCACCATTGTGTTCATGATTCTGCTGCTGTGCTGGCCGTCTTTCTACGACGTCACTCTGGCGGTGTGGTTTGAGGGCGTGCCTGCCACGCAGATAGCCATGTTCCACACCTTCTTCAACGTGGTGACGACTCTGCTGCTGCTGCCGTTTGCCAACGTGCTGGTCAAACTTTCGAAAATCATCGTCAAAGACAAAAAGACCGACAAAGAAAAAGTTTGCAAGTTTATCGACGACAGATTTCTTGAAATGCCGTCCATCGCGATTTCGCAGGCGGAAAAAGAAATCGCCAGCGCCATAGGAGTCGCCAAAAGCGCCCTGGATATAGCGGTGGATTCGTTTGTGGGCAAAAACAACGACCGTCTCGCCGAAGTGGAGCAACTGCGCGTCAACCTGCTGAAAAGTTCTGCAAGCATCACGAAATTTCTGATTAAAGTGTCCAGCGAGCAGATTTCTTACAGCGACGAAAAAACTTTGAGCGCCCTGCATCATATATTAACCGATATAGACCGTCTTGCCGAGCTGGCCGAAAACATCAGGAGATATTCGCAGGTGTCGCAGGAACGCGGGCTGGAGTTTTCACAGTCGGTCATGGGCGAAATCAACGAAATGCACTCGAAACTCGGCGACCAGTTCGCGGCGGTGCTGACCAGCGTCGAAAACTGGAACGGCGATTTGCTCCCGCAAATCGAAGAACGGGAAAACCAGATAGACGAGTGCAAAAAGGCTCTTCTGGATTCGCACATCAAACGTCTTAACGACGGAGAGTGTAAAATAGAGAGCAGTTCCGTGTTTATCAACCTGGTGGGCAACCTCGAAAGGGTGGGCGACCATCTGGCGAAGATAGCGAGGAGCGTGGCTCAATAATACGCGGAGGGTAAACGATGAAAAAAAGTATCACGGATGTGAATTGCAAAGACAAAAGATGTCTTGTGAGAGTCGACTTTAACGTACCGCTTGATGAAAACAGACATATCACCGACGACAACCGCATAGTGTCGTCATTGCCGACAATCGAGTATCTCATCGGTCAGGGGGCGAAAGTAATTCTGATGAGCCACCTGGGCAGGCCGAAGGGTACGGTCAACATGAAATATTCGCTGGCGCCGGCGGCGGAAAGGCTCTCGCAGCTTATCGGCAAGCCGGTGAAACTTGCCGCCGACACGGTGGGCGACAGCGCCAAAGAACTTGTGGCAAACATAAAGAGCGGCGAGGTCGTCATGCTGGAAAACCTGCGTTTTCAGCCGGAAGAAGAAAAGAACGACGAGGAGTTTTGCAAAAAACTCGCCGCTTTTGCCGACATATACGTAAACGACGCTTTCGGAACGGCGCACAGGGCGCACGCTTCCACCGCGGGCGTGACGAAGTTTGTGGACACATGCGTGGCGGGTTTTCTCATCGAAAAAGAGCTCAGGTTCCTTGGCGGTGCGCTGGATAATCCCGCGCGGCCTTTCGCCGCTATTCTCGGCGGCTCGAAAGTGTCCGACAAAATCGGCGTTATCGAAAATCTGCTGAACAAAGTGGACTTTCTGCTTATCGGCGGCGGCATGGCGTATACCTTTTTCAAAGCCATGGGGTATGAGGTCGGTTCCAGCATATGCGAAGCCGACAAACTGGAACTCGCGGCAGGGCTTATCGCCAAAGCGAAAGAGAAAAACGTAAAAATGCTGCTTCCGGTTGACACCAAAGTGGCGGCGGCTTTCCCTGACCCTATCGACGCCGAAATCGCCGTGGAGACGGTGGACGCAGACAAAATACCGTCGGGCAAAATGGGGCTGGACATAGGCGAAAAAACGCAGAAACTTTACGCCGAAACGATAAAGGGCGCCAAAACGGTTGTATGGAACGGGCCGATGGGCGTGTTTGAAAACCCTGTTCTGGCGCAGGGCACCAGGGCGGTGGCGCAGGCGCTTGCCGTCAACACCGACGCCGTGACCATTATAGGCGGCGGCGACAGCGCCGCGGCGGCAATACAAATGGGCTTCGCCGACAAAATAACCCACATCTCCACGGGCGGCGGCGCCAGTCTGGAATTTCTGGAGGGTATCGAACTGCCGGGCATAGCATGTCTGGACGACAAATAAAAACATGAAAAACAAATTTATCGCGGGCAACTGGAAGATGAATAAAACCGTTGCCGAAACAAGACAATTTATAAGGGAACTTATTCCGCTGGTGGCCGGCGTGAAAAACAGGGTGGCGCTTTGCGTGCCGTACACCGACCTTGCCGCCGCCGTGGAGGAGACGAAAGGCACCAATATCGCCGTGGGCGCGCAAAACGTCCACTGGGCGGAAAGCGGGGCGTTTACAGGCGAGATTTCCGTTGCCATGCTTAAAGAAATCGGTGTGGAATACGTCGTCATCGGTCACAGCGAAAGGCGGCAGTATTTCGGCGAAACCGACGAAACGGTGCTCAAACGCACGCTTGCCGCGCTCGGCGGCGGGCTTAAACCAATCGTTTGCGTGGGCGAAACGCTGGCCGAACGCGAAAGCGGCAAAACGCGCGATGTGCTCGCGCGGCAGATTTCCGAGGGGCTTAAAGACGTTTCCGCCGCTGACATCGAAAACGTCGTCATCGCTTACGAACCCGTGTGGGCGATAGGCACCGGCAAAACCGCCACCAACGATGAAGCCAACGAGGCGATAGGGTTTATCAGAAGTCTGCTTGCAGAAAAATACGGCAAAGACGCCGCCGACGGCGTATATATCCAGTACGGCGGCAGTATGAACGAGAAAAACGCCGAAGCGCTGCTGTCCATGAGCGAAATCGACGGCGGCCTCATCGGCGGGGCAAGTCTCGTTCCGCAAAAATTCGAGGCTATAATAAAGGCAAAATAAATGGACAAAAAACTTACAGCGCTTATCATTATGGACGGTTACGGCCTGAGCGGCGAAACCAAGGGCAACGCCATCAGGGCTGACGGCAGCGCCAACGTAACCGCGTTTACACAAAAATATCCGCACAGCGTGCTGGACGCCAGCGGGCTCAGCGTCGGTCTGCCCGGCGGACAGATGGGCAACAGCGAAGTGGGGCATCTCAACATCGGCGCCGGCAGGGTGATTTACCAGGAGCTGACGCGAATCACCAAGTCAATCGATGACGGCGACTTTTTCGTCAACGGGGCGTTTGTGGCGGCGGCGGAAAACTGCAAAAAAACCGGAGGAAAACTTCATCTTATGGGGCTTGTTTCCGACGGCGGCGTGCACAGCCACATGACGCATATTTTCGCGCTTGTGGATTTCGCCAAAAAACAGGGGCTTGACAATGTTTACGTGCATTGCTATCTCGACGGCAGGGACGTGCACCCGACAAGCGGCGTGAAATATCTCGCCGACCTGCAAAAGCACATGGATGAAATCGGCTTCGGCAAAATCGCCACAGTCTGCGGCAGAATGTACGCCATGGACCGCGACAACCGCTGGGAACGGGTGGAAAAGGCGTACGACATGCTGACGCTCGGCGAAGGCGAAAAGTACGCCGACTGGAAAACCGCCGTGGAAGACAGTTACGCCGCCGGCGTGACGGATGAATTCATGACGCCGAAAGTCATCACGCGTAGCGGGGCGCCAGTCGCCACCGTTGAGGACGGCGACAGCGTGATTTTCTTCAATTTCCGTCCCGACAGGGCCAGGGAAATGACGAGGGCTTTCACCCAGGAGGGTTTCGACGGGTTTTCGCTGCAAGGCAAAAAACGCCGCGTGCACTGGGTGTGCATGACGCAGTACGACGAGAAATTCGTCGGGGTGGACATCGCTTTCAGACCCGAAACTTACAAAAACACGCTGGGCGAATATCTGTCGTCGCTCGGCAAAACACAGGTGCGCATAGCCGAAACGGAAAAATACGCGCATGTCACCTTTTTCTTCAACGGCGGAGTGGAAAAGCCGAACGACGGCGAAGACAGAATTCTGGTGCCGTCCAAAAAACAATACGCCACATACGACCTTGTGCCTGAAATGAGCGCCTATGAAGTCACCGACAAGGCTCTCGCCGCGCTTGACAGCGGAAAGTATGACGTGATGATACTCAACTACGCCAACTGCGACATGGTCGGGCACACCGGCGTGTTCGACGCCGCGGTAAAAGCCGTGCACGCCGTTGACGACTGCGTCGGCAGGCTGGTGAACGCCATTCTGGCAAAGGGCGGCAGCGTTCTGCTTACCGCAGACCACGGAAACGCCGAACGTATGTGCGACGAAAAAGGTTGTGTCGTAACGTCGCACTCGACGAATCTGGTGCCGTTTATACTCATTGACGACAGACTGAAAGACAAAGTCACGCTGGAAAACGGCGCCCTGTGCGACATCGCGCCGACCATGCTCTATGTGATGGGATTGCCCGTCCCGGCGGAGATGACGGGTAAAATATTGGCGAAAAGCAAATAAACCGCCGGTTGTTTTGATTTTTACGGCGTTAAATTTGTTGTCAAACAAAAAAAAGTATGGTAAACTATTCAAACTGACGGAGGAAATTATCCATGAGTTATGAGGTAATACTTGTTCTCAGAATTATATTGATGGTTCTTATGGCGCTTTCATCGCTGTTTTTGATTTTTGCCATACTCAAACAGCCGGGCAACTCGCAGGGTTCTTCGGCTATAACGGGCGCTGGCGCGACCGACACCTTTTACGGCAAAAACAAGTCGAAAAGATTCGAGAATCAACTGAAAAAGTGGACAATCATCTGCGGCGCGATTCTCGCGGTGTGTTCGATACTTTTCTTTGTGCTCGGGCTTTTGTGATACCGTGATATAATTCGGGGCGACGACGTCGTCCCGTTTTTATTTGTTTAACAATTATTCGGCGAGATATAATAGATTTATGACACTTAAAGAAAATATAAGAGAGACACTGGACAATCACGGAAAAACGTCGTTCACGAAAAAGCAGCTGTTCGACGCGCTGGGCGTAACCGACAGAACAATGGCGGCGGAAGTCATCGGCGCCATGGATTCGCTGTGCGCGGACGGCGTATATATGTATGACGACAAAGCGGAAAAATACCGCAAGATTAACCCCAAAGAATATGTGGTGGGCACCGTTCAGGGGCACGCCAGGGGTTTCGGCTTCTGTATAGACAGGGACGCCGTGGCGCCTGACCTGTTCATAACGCATGCCCGTCTGCACGGCGCGCTGCATATGGACAAGGTGCTGGTAAAAATTCTGCCGGGCACGAGAGACGAAGGCGAAGTAGTAAAAATTCTCGACAGGGGGCTTACGCAGATAGTGGGCACGCTGGACAAGCAGCGCAGCGCTTTCGTGGTGCCGGACGACAGCCGCTTCGCTTCCGACGTGTATGTGCCGCGCGGCAAACTGGGCGGCGCGGTCAACGGGCAGAAAGTCGTCGTCAGAATAACGGCGTATCCTAAAGGCAAAAGCCCGGAGGGCGAAATCGTCAAGGTTATAGGTTATCCTGGCAGCAAGGGCAGCGACGTGCTGTCCGTGGCGTACAAATACGGGCTGGAAACGGAGTTTCCGCCGCGCGTCGCCGCCGCCGCCAAAACAATGCCCGAAAGCGTCGATAAAAACAAATACAAATACCGCGCGGACTTTACGGGGCTCAGAACGTTTACGATAGACGGGGCCGACTCCAAAGACCTGGACGACGCCGTGTCCATCAGCGCTGACGGCGACAATTATATTCTCGGCGTGCACATAGCCGACGTGTCGCATTATGTGCGGCAGGGCTCGGTTATAGACAAAGAAGCGTTCGAGCGCGGCACCAGCGTCTATTTCCCGGACATGGTGCTGCCTATGCTGCCGGTAGAACTGTCAAACGGGATATGTTCGCTCAACCCGCGGCAGGAACGGCTGGCGATGAGCTGCGTCATGACGGTCGACAGGCGCGGAAAAGTGGTGGACAGCAAAATCTGTGAGAGCGTTATAAAAACGTCGCGCCGTATGACGTACGACGACGTCACCGCCATTATTGAAGGCGACGGCGAACTCCGCCGCGAGTACGCCGACATCACGCCGGACATCATGCTGATGAAAGACCTGGCGGAAATACTCATAGACAAACGCCGCCGCCGCGGATGTATAGATTTTGAAACGAAAGAAGTCAAATTCGTGCTGGACGAAAAGGGAAAAACGGTGGATATCCTGCCGTATGAACGCACGATTTCGCATAAGATGATTGAGGAGTTCATGATACTCGCCAACGAAACGGTGGCTGAGCGGGCTTTCCACGGCGGTCTGCCTTTTGTTTACCGTGTGCACGACAAGCCCGACCCTGACAAACTCGACGACCTGAACGCCTTTCTCAACGGCTTCGGGCTGTCTTTCCACGAAAGTCCGGAAAACATACATTCGATGACGCTGCAAAAGGTCATGAACGAGGCGGAACAAACGCCATACTCGCACATAGTGGCGAAAGTCATGCTGCGCAGCATGCAAAAAGCGCGTTACAGCGCGGTAAACAGCGGACATTTCGGACTTGCCAGCGGGTGCTATTGCCATTTTACGTCGCCGATACGACGCTATCCCGACCTTGTGGTGCACCGCATGCTTAAACTCATGCTCAGGGGCGACACGGCGGAAATGGAAAAGCAGGAGAATTTTGTGAAAGAAGCCGCCCTGCGTTCCAGCGAAAGGGAAAAAATAGCCGACGAAGCCGAGCGCGACGTGGACGATATCAAAAAGGCGGAGTACGCCGGTACGATTATCGGCGGCGAGTTTGACGGTATTGTCAGCGGCGTGACTAGTTTCGGCATTTTTGTGGAACTGCCCAACACTGTGGAAGGGCTTGTCAGGGTGGAAAACCTGCCGGGATTCGGCTATGAATACGACGAAAAGAGATACACCCTTTCAAACGGCGTCCACAGGTTTACGCTGAGTTCGGCCGTGAGAATAAGAGTCGCCGCGGCGGACGCGGTGAGCGGCAGGATTGATTTCGCTTTTGTGGATATGGTATAATTGCGCTATGAAAGTTATTTCGACAAACAAAAAAGCCTATCATGATTTCACCATGGCTGAAACTTTTGAGGCGGGGATAAACCTGGTCGGGTGCGAGGTCAAGTCGGTCAGGCACGGCGAAGTAAACCTCAAAGACAGTTACGCCACGGTGGCGGGCGGGCAACTGCTGCTCAAAAACGCTTATATCAAGCCGTATGACAAGGGCAGTTTTTCCAACGTGGAGCCAAGGCGGGACAGACGTCTGCTCATGCACAAAAACGAAATTATGCGGCTGGTGGGCAAAGTGAAAGAAAAGGGTTATTCCATCGTGCCGCTCAAAATCTATCTCGTAGGGTCGCTGGTCAAAGTGGAAATCGCCCTGGCGAAGGGCAAAAAACTTTACGACAAGCGCGACGCCATCGCTAAAAAAGATTTGGATCGCCAGCAGCAAAGAGACGTGCGCGAAGCAATGAAAGGCAGATAAATTTTTCAAAAACGCTTTGTAAAAATCAAAAGTTGTGGTATAGTATATATCGTCACGGGGGTGTTTTCAGATTCGCCCGGTGAGAACGCGGATATCGTAAGCGTGCCGCAGGCTCGTCTGCGTAATAACGGAACTTAAAATTAAACGCTAACAAAAACGTAAACAACGGCTACAACACCGTTGCCCTTGCCGCTTAACATTTCGCGGCTTGTCGTCTCCGCCCGCCGCGCGGCGGATAAACGGCATCAGACAGCGCGGCAAACAAACCCTGATTTACGCGGCGGGGTTTTGTAAATAAAGCGTATCGCTCCGTCACGATTGTGTCGTTTCAAGCGGGACGGGGGACTTAAAAAAACGACTGCGCACGGAGAAGGCGGTGTTTTCGCTCGTCGGTACAGGGGTGCAAGTCCCCTCACCTCCACCAATAAAAAGGCGGCGGGCCCCGTAACAACTGAATACGCGGACAATTAACTCAGCGGGAGAGTGCTTCCTTCACATGGAAGAAGTCAGGGGTTCGAATCCCTTATTGTCCACCAGTGTCGACAGAGTTTGAACACCACAAAGATGGAATATATTTTCGTCCATGGTGTTGCGGGCTTTGTGGCATACAAGTAAAGAAAGAGAGCAACGAAAAAACCGTTGCTCTCTTTCTATTCCTCAATACCATATCTATCATATTCAATTGCGGCACAATTGCCCAAATTTTGTAACATCTTAAACAGTTTAATGTAAGTGTAAATTAAAGCGCCATTGTTTTTATTTGACTTTATTTTAATATCTCTCAAATCATAAATTTTCGTGCCGTGAAACTCAGGTATTTTTTCATCATATATTATTTCGCAGGCATATGACTGCAAACAACAAATAAAATCTATTTCATTGTTACTGTCTAATAATTTTACATTTGTTTCAATATTGCTTTCAATATTATCTTTAACCCAATTAGTTCTAAGCGTTAGTAAGCCGCCAAGAATTTTATATAATTCTTTCTTTATTACACGCCCATCTAACTGTTTTATCCCTGCGGAGGTTCTTTCAAGAGTTCTTACGCTACTGATTTTCTTTGCCGCATATTCTATATGCTCTTTTGTAAGGTCTTGTTTTACTTCAAAGACAGCGTAAACACTTTCTACTGCAATATATTTTTGTCCGCCCAATTCAAAAACTAATGGAGAAAAATGCGTGTCATAAATAATAATGTCTATTTGTTCACTTAAATTCCCATTGCAATCTATAACAAAACCATTCGCCGTTGCTTCGTATTTTTTTGGCAGGTATGTATTGAACCAAGAAACCCATTCCTTCTCAGTAGCATCACCCTTACTTCCTGAATGGACTAAATAACTATTCAATCCAAAAGTTTTAAGCATTTGCTCCTGCTTATCTTCAAACAGTTTTCTTATATCTATTTTGTTCATTTTACCAAATTACCTTTCGCCAATCTTCATTCATCAACTTTAATGAGTTTTCAGCAACTTTTTTTGCATATTGTTTTTCTTGTGGCGTAATGTTTTTATCATCAGAAATAATATTAGCCGAATTACTGGGATCAACGATTTTTCTTGTTAAAACTGTATCTCTGATAGCGGATAATAAAGTTTTGAAGTTATCAGCCAGCCCACTTCTATAATTTGATAAAACTTCTGTTGTTAAAATTTCGAGATAAATGGAGGGCAGTTCCACGTTATTTTCATTCCGCCATATTTTCAACAACATCATTTCATTTGTAAGACCACTATAACGAACCAATTCAATATGCTTTTGAATATTTGTTAGCGTCCGTGAATCGCTTTTTCTTGAATAAAGCCAATGGTCATCATAGCGTCTACCGTTTGATATATAATAACTCCCATTATATCTTTTGGCAGGTGTTAAATCAATGCTACACCCAGAATACTCAATACCTATTGAGACATTTTGTTTCCTCATAGGAATACTATCAGCCAACTGTTTTCTCAAAAAGTTGTAAAGATTATTATACAAGTCTTTAATAGCAAATTGTCCATTTTTATCCGTAATTGAGACAAAAATATCAATATCCGATTTGCCTTTTAATGCAGTTCCTTTTGCTCTTGAACCTGATTTTTGAGCTTCAATAGTAATTAGATATTCATAATACCAACCATTAGAAACTTTGAATGTTTCTGCCCATTTTTCAATCAAGCCATTCATTCTATTATAGGCTTGTATTTCTGCCTGCGTATATGCTCCATTATTAGAACGCTTTGCTAAAATAGTCTCTAAATACTCACGAACAGTCATGTCTTTTTCCTTATTTGTAATAGTAATATTATATTATACCATAATATGGAAAATAAGTCAATATAAACCTTAAAAAGGCATATCCCCGTCGTCTGCAATCTCTATGAGCGTAGGCGGCTTTTTTAA
>ERZ1643247.1128-NODE-1128-length-26757-cov-15.870609_pt1 | contig 26757 bp, 14 predicted proteins | sample MGYA00579264_ERZ1643247 | MGnify/ENA primary metagenome ERZ1643247 (study PRJEB29033, sample SAMEA4952262) | chicken gut metagenome | biome: Broiler Chicken; feature: Gastrointestinal Tract; material: Caecum | place: Ireland | collected 2018 | study: Broiler... | reverse complement strand
TCCTGTCCCGTCTTCTTCCGCAGAAAAGGAAGAGAGCACTGGACGAAGGATCCATCTTAAGCTGGTCTTCAATAATGGAACAGAGACCATCAATGGATTTGCGCATATCGGTATAACCGCAGACAATGTAGATCTTCTCAAGCCCGGAGATATCGCCTAACATGAGAGCTCCTGAAGCAGGCGGAATGTCCTGGTGATCAGGACCGGATCTGCATCATTACTGATACGGACGGTGATATCCTTCATTGCAACTTCAATCGTATGTGAATTGTCAAGGTACATGTTTTGCATCTGTGATGCTGTATGCTGTTCCGGAATGTGATCCGGGACAATGTCAATGGGGACCACGTCCTGTTTCGGACGGGGAGCCTCAAGATGACCATAATTCGCTGCCGGAATCTGATCCGCTGCCGCTTTCCGGCACCGGCTGACCCAGTTGTAAAAGGTGCTTACTGCAATGCCGTTTTCGCGACACCAGTCAGCATCTGTCATGCCGCTCTGACGGCATTCATTGATAAGCCTGATCTGTTCCGCCATCGGGACACGGGCTTTGCGAGTACCTGCCATAACCTATCCTCCATAATTGTAGTGAAATAGTCTAAATATCTATCGACTACAATTATAAGTAAAATTAGAGGATCAGGGAATCCGCAGGAATATTTGGCGCTTACATTCCTACAGCGATCTCCCTGTATTTCCCCTTTTGGAAAGAGCTTCCCGGCATGATATGCTTTCTTTTCTACACTCTTTTTTCACCATGAAAGCATACCTTCCGGAGTTCCGTATTGAAAAACTCCTTCTGGATTCCGCCCATGACGCTTATGCTGTCTATGAATACTGCAGACGGGAAAATATCACGCCCTTTATCGACCTCAATCCCGGCCATACCGGACATTTCACTTATAAGGACGATTTCACCATTGATGAGGACGGCGTCCCAATCTGTAAGATGGGCTTACGTATGCATAAAGATGGATATGAGGCTGCCAAGCATCGGGCGAAATACCGATGTCCAAAAGCAAACCGAAAACGTGGCTGCTTTTGTGAACAGCCCTGTTCGCCGTGTTTATGAGCGAGGTCAATTCCTCGTAATTGGCGCGGCACTTCCTTAAAATCATCATTGTCAGACAATTATAATTACTCATTCATGCCTTGATTACCATTATCGATACATTACCGTAAAATCAAGGATTTCAACCGCGATAGCGGCGCGAATGCGTCCTTGATTTTTCGGAAATGTATTGATATTCTTTGAAACTGCATGAATATACAACGCTGATTTTAGGGAATCATAACGATGAAAATGGGGAAAATTGCTCGCCAAAAAACAGTTCGCCGGCGAAATACGGAAGGACCGTACACATCTTTACCGATGACAATCCAAGGTTATTTAACATACCGCCAAGGGACAGCAAAGCATGGGAAAAGGAATATGACGGAAGGACTTCCGTGGAACGCTCCAACAAGCGTGAGAAAGAGGACTATAAATTAGAAGACGGCAGGCACCGCTCTACAAAGATGTGGTACTGCCGCCTCTACGGCATCATGATGCTCCAACATCTTGATGCCTGGGAAATGCCTTCAGTCGAGGCATTTCAAGAATCATTTTTAGGTTTGACCGCCTAACAATGATATCTTAAACGACTCTATAAAATTTTTCAAGGCATAGTACCCGCTATGTCCAATGTTTATGTCCATTTCTCGTAAATTTCTTTTCCTGCACGATATTCAGTTGTCAAGTTTCGGTTGGAATCTCATCCATTGAGATTCCGAGAAGTTATACTTTTCGTTTTTCCTATGCTCATATAATTTTTTAATACCAGAGCATAAATCTATCATCGGTTTCCACTCTAGTAATTCCTTTATCTTTATATTACTAAAAATTAATGATTGATTGTATAATTTAGGTATGTATGGCGCATTAGATGAAGTAGTAACTTTAACTTTGATATCCTCAAATGAAGAAATTAACGCAATTAATCTCTCTAAAGTTATACATTCATCTGGACAAACGTTAAAGATTTTATTTTGGGCATTTGGAAGAAATGCTGCTTTTAGCAATGCAGCAATTAGGTCTTCAACATTAAGTAATTGAAATGTTATTTCTAGGTTATTTGACATTGCTAAATACTGCTTCGATAGTATACTATCAATTAAGTATTCTATACGATCATTATGATAACCCACTCCATAAATGTAACATGGACGTAATATTGTATATTTAATTCCAGAATTTTCTAAAATATATTCGCATTCTGCCCTTTTAGCGCCGTATTCACAGCAATAAAAGTTTTTAACTTCTTCTTCCTCCACAATTGGTAAAATTCGAAGTTTATTAAAATCATAAACTGAAACAGTACTACACAAAATATAGTGTTTAACTTTACCAGAGAAAAAATTAATACATGCTCTAATCATTTCCGGACTTGTACAACAAAAATCATATATAACGTCATATTTTTCGTTTTTAAAATATTCCTTTGCAATATATATTTTTTTTATATCTATCTTTAAATAATTAAAGCAATCATTTTTTTTTCTATCTTTCAAATCAATGACAGTTACATTATGATTCCTACAGATTAGTTGTGAAACCAATCTAGATCCAACTATTCCATAGCCCCCCAATACCAAAACTCGCATTATGTAAACCCCTCCCTTAACTCATCTATGTTTTCTATAATTTTCATTCTTATTCCATTAAGAAGCTTGGAGTCACAACATCCTTTACTTATTAAAGCCTTTTTGGATCTGTCAAAAAGCAAATCTACAGGATAATCTGTAGTTTTCCTTCCCAATTCTTTATAAAAGCAAATAACATTTTGATTATATTCTTTTGCTTGAATATTGTTTGATTTATTTGTTACTAGCACTTTCCTGATATAATCACATATTTCCTCCGTATTTTTAGTAACTATACAGTATGTTTTTTCTCCATAAAACTGTAACGTCATGACTTTTGAAATTGTCTGTTTAAAGAATGGAGAAAGAACAGACTTAGGTGATATCTCAAATATATGGGTGACCCCATTATGCTCCATAGTTTGCATAGTATGTACCCATTGAACAGGTTTTGTCATCTGCTCTTTTAGCAATTCTCTTATTTCATCGACATTTTTATATACTTCGCCAGTTACATTAGAAATAACTGAAACTTGTGGCAATGAAATTTTACATCCATCAAGTGCCTTCGAAAAATTATTAGCAGCATTTGTCATCATTTTAGTGTGAAATGCATTACTAACATTTAATTCTTTTGTTCTTCCTTTTTCATTTTTTATCTTTTTGCACGCTTCAATAAACGCTGTTTCTGTTCCCGCTATTACTGACTGATATAAAGAATTGTAATTTGAAATATATACGTAATTATACGAATCTGTAACCTCTTTACATATTTCTTCAATTCTATTTTTTCTCATACCAATGACCGCGCCCATTTTACCGCTCTCACATTCTATTGCCATACATTGCCCTCTCTTTTCAACCAACGCAAGAGCCTCCTCAAATTCTAAAGCCCCTGCAACAGTAAGAGCTGTATATTCCCCTAGACTATGTCCAGCGAAAAATGTTGGTAAAGATAATAAATTATATTTTTCTTCAAATAAGCGATACAGTGCATAACACGTTACAAAAATAATAGGTTGAACATATTTTGTGTCACTTATAACAGAATCAGAAAAACATTTTTCTTTTAGATCAAATGTAAGCAGACTATTTGCATAGTCGATAATATCCTTGTATCTTTTTTCAGATTCATAAAGTTCATAGCCCATCCTAGGATATTGCCACCCTTGTCCAGGGAAAACTATAGCATGCTTCATAATACCTCCTCTACCAGTCCGAAACCACAACAACATATGAAGGATAATCATGTATTATAGATTTATCATATTCGAAAAGTACATATGATCCGTTTGTCCTTTTTTCTCTAAATCCTATAAGTTTGTATGCTAAATACATATTTTTATTCCGTTCAGTTTTCTGGTAGTCCGCATACAAAGATATATCACTGTTTTGAATACGCTTCATTACATCAATCAATACTATATTTCCAACTCCTCGTGATATAACTCTACATGACATTAGGTGTAATTTAATTATATATTTACTTTCTTTTACTTCTATTAATGTAACGCCTATCTTGCCATATTCTCCAAAAGAATCGCTCATTTCTGTTATTAAAACAATGTATTGCGGATTCTCTATCATCTTACATAAATCCTCGTAGCTGTATGTAATTCCGGTAGAATTCATTTGATGTGTTCTTATGGTTAATTCTTCTATTCTTTTAAGATCATCAACTGTAGCTCTCTTAATGCCTATCTTCAAATTCAAGCTTCGCAAAAAAGCTAACTCATTTTTACAACGAGATTGTTTATATAAATTTCTTTTAATCTCATTTTGGTAGAGTTCTCTTCTTTTATGGGAATCAGATGTAATAAATCGTGGTATAAATTCCTGCTTATCTAAAACGGAAAACTTTTCATCCATTTTAATGCAGAGTACTTCAGGACACACCGAAAGTACTTCAGCCAGTTCATAATCCTGATCATCAATAAATGCAAATGAATCCAATGATAAATTTAAGTTACTCGAAATTCTCAGTATAGAATCGGACTTATTTCCCATATTAATTTCAGGAAAGACAAAATATTTTGATATACCTAACTCTTCTAACTTTTTCCAAGCATCATCATAGTTGTTTCGACTTGCTATAGAATTTAATATACCTCTTTTATCCAACTCAACTATAGTATTCAATACCTTTTTATTTACTGTAACAGAAGAATCTTCCAAAAGTATTCCCTTCCATAGGGTATTATCTAAATCCCATATAACACACTTAATATACTGAATATCCATTTTATCTCCTCTTCATCAGCTCATTATTTGCAATTATAATTTCATGGATTTGACTTGTTCCTTCTATAATTTCGAAAACTCGGATATCTCTATAATACATTTCCAGTATATTTCCTTTTTTTAATCCATTAGCGCCCAAAATTTGAATGGCATTATTTACTACTCTTGTCACCATTTTGGAGCAAAAATATTTTGCAATAAATACGTTAATATTTGCTTCTGGAGTATTATTATCAATCTCTTGGGCAACAGTACTGCATAAACATTTTGCAGCCTTAATATCTATAACACATTCGCTAATCATTTTTTTTATTAATTGAAACTTATATAGTTTTTCTCCAAATTGTCTTCTATCTTTCGAATAATCTAAAGCCAATTTCAAAGCTTCTTCTGCCATTCCGACACATCCTGCTGCTATTGTGAATCTACCATACATAAGACTCGACAAAGCCACCTGATTCATTCCAAACCCAATTCCACCTATCATATTCTCTTTTGGAACAGGGCATTCATTAAATTCTATCTCTGCAATAGCTGATCCTTTCATTCCGGATAAATCATTAATGGGGTTAATTAATATACCAGTGGTATTGTTTTTTTCTATAAGAAATGCCGTTTTCCTGTCTCTCACCTTACAAATAACCAAAAATACATCTGCGATTTGTGCCATAGTTATCCATTTTTTCTTTCCAGTAACTTTAAATTGTTTTTCTTCTTCTATTGCTAATGTTGTAATCGAATTAGCATCACTTCCGGCTAAGGGTTCTGTTAGACAAAATGAAGCAATCAACTCTCCTTTTGCTAATTTGCTTAAATATTTCTCTTTACATTCATTTGATCCCCACCTTTCTACAGCCATTGTAACCATTCCATGAACAGTTAATAAAGATCTGACTGCTGATGAGGCTTTACCAAATTCCTCATTAACTATTTCGATTTCACCAAAAGAATATTGCTGGCCTCCATACTTCCTCGATACATTAATCCCTAGATAGCCATATTCTCCCATTTTTTTAATTATCTCTCTAGGTATTTCATTTTTTTCTTCAATTTGATTGGTATATGGTTTTACATATTTTTCAACAAAATGAGTTATCTCATGTCTTAGCATACCCTTGCTCTTTCTCCTTCCTAGTCATAAGTATAAAATCCTTTTCCGCATTTACATCCTAGCTCTCCTTGCTGTACCATAGTTTCTAATAATACACAGCACTTATATTTTTCATCTTGATATTGAGCATAAAGTTCATGTAACGTATCAACTACTACATCAATTCCAATTAAATCAGCTGTTTCTAGTGGTCCCATTTTATGTCCATAGCATTCTCTAAATATTCCGTCAATACTTTTTACATCAGCTATTTTTTCATCTAAAATTTTTGCTGCTTCATTCATATAAAGATGCGAAATTCTGTTAGATACAAAACCAGGGCTATCATTTACGATATAATATTTTTTTTCTACCCTTTCCAATAATTGTTTAATGGTCTCTATGGTTCTATAAGATGTCCATTTTGTCTTAATTATTTCGAATGTATCAATCATATTTACAGGATTCATAAAATGCACACCGATAACATTTGAAGGTTTAGAATAAAAATTCGCCAACTTCTCTATCGATATACATGAAGTATTAGACACAATTATCCGATCACTATTTTCGTTTTCTCCTATTTTTTTTATAAGCATTTCTTTTTCATGTAAATTTTCAGAAATAGCTTCGATAATGATATTACATTCTGCAAACTTTTCTATTTCATGCGTGAAACTAACCGGTTTAATTGATTTCATTCCTTTTCTTAGTACGTACATCATATTATTTCTTTTAATCTGACTCTTTGCCGCAATAAGACTTTCACTATTTTTGTCGGTAATTATTACTTCAAGGCCATTTACGCTAAAAAGCGATGCAATTCCACATCCCATCACTCCGGATCCAACAATGCCAATTTTATACATGTTATATACCTCATTCAACTTTTTTTCTTTTAATTTGTTCCAGATCATTTGCTAAGTCTGCAGCTAGTATATGCTTTTTATACTTATCATCTGCTAACTCAAGAGCAAAGTCTTTCAGAACTCGCTGAGGACCTGCATCTACAATAATATTAGGCTCCATGCGAAACAGATTTTCCATAGCTACACTCCACAAAACTGGTAAATAAATTTGTTTTTTCAAATTGTCAACTACTTCGTCAGGAGTAACATAGTGTTTTCCAGTAATACTGGAAAACACTATGTTAGAATTAATTTCTATTTTTCCTGAAAATATCAGGCTTTCTTTATTTTGAGTTTTCATCAATTCGCAATGAACCGGTACATTTTTTCTCTGCGGCAACATACTATAAGGGATAAATATCACTTCAGTCCCCTTTATCTTTTTTTCAAGTTCCCTAATTCCGTTCCCACTGCCTGCAACCAAAAATTGTGACTTTGTATTATATGCTGTTATATATATCGGGTCAAATATTTGATCAATAATGTCTTCTAAAGCATTTTTTTCTATTCCTATTACAACCGCGACCTCGCCTTTTTCCAATGCATTGTCATAATATTTTCCTCTTTCAACAGAAAAAAGTAATGCTTCCTCAAAATTTATGTATCCAGCAGCTGTCAAAGCTACTAGTTCTCCTAAACTATGACCCAAAAAAATTTTAAATTCTAAATAGTCTTTCAACATTATATATGATGCAATGCCATACGTTAGCAATAATGGCTGCATAATTTTTGCCTTAAGATTATTCACTTCACTTTCTAGCAAAGAAATTAAGTCACAATTGATTATTTCACTTGCGTACATAAAAATTTTCTTGCATTTAGGAACGCATAACAGCTTTTTCGCCATATCGTTATACTGCGACCCTAAACCTGGGAATAATATTACATTTTTATTACACATTATTGACCCCTTTTTGTTTTAAATATTTTAATATATTGCTTATTGATGAAAAGTTAGTCAAATCCATATCTTCATATTCAACAGAGATATGAAAAGTATCTTCTAAAAAAGTAATAAGCTTCATTGAAAAAAGAGAATTTACAATTCCCATTTCGAATATATTATCATCGTCTTTTATTTCAATCTCTTCATCTACTAAAACGTTTGTATTAATAAAATCTCTAATCATATCTTCCATAACTTTTATCTCCTAATAACGAATTTTATTTTCACCACGAAGGCATTCTTGATAAGCACGTTTTACTCCAGCATGCCAATCTCTAATCATCATTGCTCCAATTTCTCCCATCGCAGTTTTCTTAGCGTTTTCCAATCTGCGTTCTAACTGCTTATCGTCTGAATACCATTTTAATACCGACAAATATCCATCATGTAATTCCTTTTGTGTCATATTTTTGGGAACAAAATTAATACCATCTAAAACATAATTATCCCAGTCGTATGATGTAATCCTATTTTCTCTTTTAAATTGTTCATATAATTTTGTTCCTGGATAAGGATATAAAATATTAAATGTTAAATTCGATACTAAAGATTCATCTAAAAACTTAATAATTTTATCAAATGTTTCTACCGTATCATGATCAAAGCCAACAACAACACCTGCAATCACAGGAATTCCAAATTCATTTTGTATTTTTTTTACAATTTGAGTATAATCAGTATTTTTGTTCTTATACTTGTGCATACTTTCGATGTCCTCTATATTCATAGCGTCAAATCCAATTAAAGCACCAGTACACCCAGCTTTTTTCATTAAATCTAGTAACTCATCATCTTCCGCTATATCAATGCCCGCAAAAGTTTGCCATTTAAGATTCAAAGGTATCATTTTTCTAAATAGCTCCTTTGCATATTTTTTATCCAAGGTTGGGTTGTCATCATTGAAAACAATTCTATTTGTTTCATCAACAAAATTTTCTTTCAAATACTTCATTTCTGCAATAACCTCATCAACCGGACGTTTCCTAAATTTGGGAGAAAAAGTTGTTACTGAACAGAAGGCGCAATTATTAGGACAGCCTCTTGTCATATGGGTATTTGCTCTTATTAAATATTTTGCATCTTTAGGATATAAATCTTCCCTAGGTAATGGTAAATTATCTAAGCTAACCGGTTCGGTGGAACTATAGATTCCATGTAGAGGTTTGTTATCCAAAAATTCCTCTGTTACCTGTCTCCAAAGAATATCTCCTTCCCCAACAATTACTACATCTGCATGCTGAAGTGCTTCCTCTGGAAGTGCCGAAACATGATGTCCACCCATAATGACTGTTATTCCATGTTTTCTGAAAAAATCAGCAATTTCGTATCCTCTTTTTACAGTTGCAGTCATTGATGTTATACCTATGAGATCCGCATCTAAGTAATCATTCAAATTTATATCCTGATAATTCTCATCGATAATTTCAATATCGAATTCATTAGGTGTATTTGCTGCTAATACAGCAAGACTCAATGGCGGAAAATGATACTTTGCACTTCCTTTATCAGTAAATCTGTGAGCACATGGTGAAATTAATTTAAGTTTTTTCATAATTCTATTTCTCCTTTTTATAATTATTATCTAAGCTAATATAGCCTTGATTTACACAGTAATTTAAATAGCAACCCAAGAGTTTCTCATCAATTTCAGGGCATTCTATACCCATATCACTTAATAATAAACTTGTATATTTACAACTAATAACACTACTTTTTTTAATTTTCTTTCGGAATATAGGATTGTACTTTACTAATTCTGCAAAAATAGATGTGTAATTATCTATTCTCTTTTCATATTCTTCTTCACTTACAATCTCAATTGATATTCCTAAGTCTTGTAGCAGACTATATAAATTATTCATTGTAATTGCCGAGCTATTTTTAACATGATATGTTTCATATATTGAATCTCGCAAACCTAAAGAAACAATGCTTTTACTAGCAAAATCAACAGGAGTTATATCAAACAATAGATCAGTATCCAGAGCTACATGTGTGTCGATAACTGTTTTTAAAATATCATAATATAAGCAATTCCCTCTATTTAAAGGAAATGCACCATCATAACTCCTTCCCATCACATTACCAACACGCATAATATTCCATTTTAATCCTTTGCTTGTTGCTTCCCTAACCATTATTTCAGCCTCATACTTTGATCGTTGATAGCCTAATCCATCAAATGTCTGGTTAATATTCAGCATTTTTTCATCATAGAAAAGGTTGCTTTCTGAATACCATTTATCTCCAATAATCATATGTGTTGATACAAATACCAGATATTTATTTGCTGTTTTTAAAGTAAAATCAATTATCTCTTTTGTTCCAGTGATATTTACCTCTCTAACTGTTTCATAATCTCCATTCAAATTCGTGGTTGCAGCAGCATGAAGTACCATGTCAACTTCATTAGCTATCCTCTGATATTCATTTTTATCTAATCCCATTCTTTCTTTTGAAATATCGCCAAGCAAAATTTCAACATTCATTACCTGTTCGTCTACAACAAAATCTGGGGAGTTAAAACATGATAAAGCCGCACACATTTTTTCTATGGCTTCTTTTTTATTTTTTCCTCTTATAAGGCAAATAATTTTACACTTAGTATTAGTAAGTAATTCATATAAAATTCCACTACCCAGATTTCCTGTTGCACCTGTCAAAAGAATTGTTTTAACTTCAAAGTTGCGCTCAATAATCGTCGGAAAATACTCTTTATTAGTGTTTTTTATAGCTTGTCTTCCTTTTGTTTCACCATCTTTCATAATGAGATCATTAATATTTGATGTAAAATCCTTTATGCTACAAGAAGGATTGTAATTAATGTTTGGAAGTTTAAGATCGACACAATAAGTACTATTTATTTTATTCAATAGCTTCAAAGCATAAATTGATGAAAATCCAACCTCCATTAACGTTGTAGAATCTTTCAATGAATCTGTATCAGTAAGATTTAGCAATTCAAACATCATATCTTGTACTGGATTATTCGTTATGTTTTCTATATAGCTATCATCAATCCAATATGATTTCCGTTCAAAACAATATGTAGGTAAATTTATCCGTCTTGGAGTTTCAGTATATAAAAGTCTCCAATCTATCTTGATATCAGCAAACCATAATAAAATTAGCTCTTTTAGTTTTCTTTGTGATACTAGATAATTAATAAATGTTTGTGCTTCCTCTATTTTTAGTAAATTTATAAAATCGTTATTTTGAGAATCCTCACATGAAAACTCTGCATATCCTGTATCAATATATTCTTTAATCTGCTTTATCAGTTGCTGCTTTTCCTGACAGATGAAAGCTATCTTATACGAAAAACTCTCTCTTCCAACCTGCAAAGAGTATGCTATCTGTTCTAATGTTACTATATCGTTAGTATTCAATGTCAAAAAATTATAGAATTTAATGCACCAGTTTTTTAAGCTTGTCTTAGTTTTTGCTGATATAAGTATAATATTTTCTTTGTCATGAATTATATCGTTATAGTCATATTGATATTCTTCTAAAATCACATGTGCGTTTGAACCACCGGCTCCGAAAGAACTAATTGCAGAAACTCTTGGTCCCTTAGATACCCATTCCTGTAGATCTTGCTGTAACTCAAGAGAAGAAGCCTCCCAGTCAATACTCTTATTTAATATTTTAGCATTTATAGAAGGATAAAGTCTTTTATTTTTAAATTGCAATAAAACTTTGGCAATACTTGCTATTCCGGCAGCAGCTTCCAAGTGTCCAAGATTTGATTTAATTGAACCAATTTTGCATCGAGATTTTCTATTTCCATAGACTTTCTCTAATCCTGCAATCTCAATTGGATCGCCTAAAGCAGTTCCGGTACCATGTGTCTCTATATAGGTGACCTCTTCTGCGCTTATATTTGCTTTTTCCAATGCATCAAGCATAACATCTGCTTGAGCATTAGTATTAGGGATTGTAAAACCACCTGTGTATCCCCCATGATTTATAGCAATTCCTTTAATAACAGCATAAATATGATCTCGATCAATTATTGCTTGCCTTAAGGGTTTAATCAAAATTGCTCCAACTCCCTCACCAGGAACATATCCGTCTCCACCTTCTCCAAAGCTTCTACATAATCCATCAGTAGATAAGAACTTTTTATCACATAAATCTAAGTATTTGTATGGATGTAATGATAAATTAACCCCACCAACAATGCTATATTCACATTCATTTGATAATATATCACGGCAAGCTAAATATAATGCAGTTAATGTCGAGGAACACATTGTATCCAATGTAATACTTGGGCCGTTGAAGTTGAACTGATAAGATACACGATTGGCTATTGAAGATAACGATGAATTTGCGTATTTAAATTCTCCTTTCTTACAACTGTCATATCCATATAATTGATACATAGTCCACATTGCACCTACATAAACCCCTACTTTTGTAGAAGACAAGTTACTGATTGCATAACCAGCATCCTCTACACATTTCCATGCTTCCTCTAGAAATATTCTTTGCTGGGGATCCATTTCTGAAGCTTCATCTGGAGAAATATTAAAAAATGCAGCATCAAACATTTTATAATCTTCAATAAAAGAGCCGTACTGATTATAATATTTCCCTTTTAGAGCTTTATTCTTTGAATAATATTTTTGATTATTCCATCGACTGCTTGGGATAATTTCTACAGCACTTTTGCCTTTTTCCAGTAATTTATTCAATGCTTCCATATTTTCAGCATGTCCAAATCGCCCTGATATTCCTATTATCGCAATATCTGTATTTTCAATGTTATTTTCACAAAACATTTTTTCTGATTTAATGGAATATTCCTCCCCATGAATACTCATTTCATCATTTTGCTTTTCGGTAAAATAGTCTATAACTTTTTTTATTGTATTATGCTCATACAAAAATGCAGGTGATAATTTAGTATTAAATATATCTTCCAATTCACTTGTTATGCTCATCACATTAACTGACTCTACACCATAAGAAAAAAATACGTCTTCAATATTAATTTGAGAATGATCCATGCCTGTTTCGTTCAAAAATATATTTAATACTTTTGAATGTATGTCTTTTTTATCGTACATTCTTTTCCCCCTTTGCCTTAACTCCTTTTGCGATATTATCTGATGATAAACATTTCTATTTCCGTAACATAATATAATGTTATTCTTCAATTTATCACACATAGCAAAAGCTTTTTTAAATACATGGAATGGTACTATCTTTAATCCGGTTTCTTTTTCAATAAAATGGGCATTTTCTTGGGATACTGTCATTCCTCCAGCGTCTACTAAAGGAAATGAAAATGAAACTGTGCGACCATACAATTCACCATTTTCTACAGCTTTATTTCTTAATTCAGAGAAATAATTCAAGTATGCATTGGCATATGCATAATCACTTTGTCCTACATTTCCTAATATTCCAGCCATAGAAGAAAGAATAATAAAAAAATCAAGCATATCATCTTTTGTTAGCATATTAATATTCTCTATAGCCTTTATTTTAGTATTGATTACTTCATAGGCATTCTCCATATCTTTATTGATAAATAACGAATCTTTTACAATACCTGCGGTAAAAATAATTCCTCTTATTCGGTTTTGTACTCTAATAGATGACAGTATATTTTTTAACGCATTATAATCTAATAAGTCACAGGCCATTACTCTAAAATCGGATTTAATTTGATTTTCTATATGTCTTTTTAATACAATTATTTTTATATTGGGGTTTGTTTCGATTAAATAGCGACCTATTTTTTCTGATAATTTACCTCCTCCACATATGATATATACACCACCTTCATCCGGATCATTATTTTTTCTAGGTGATAAAGTGTCAATCTTTTTTACACATCTAATATATCGTTTAGAATTTTTATATAAAATAACCTTTTCAGAAAAATCTGTAAACTCCTTAGCAACATTAACCCTTTCTCCCTCACCGCATAAAATTAGTTTAAAATGCAAATTAGTATTTTCTCTTTCAATGCTATTAACGAATCCCTCTAATGCACAAAACTCTTTATAAAATTTTTCGTTATTAATTTTTCCTATTATAATAATTTTTATTTCAGACGTATAAGAAATTATAGATTTAGTAAAATTAAATATTTGATTAAAAACTTCATCGCTATTACACACCTCATATATAATACTCTCTCTGTTTTGAAGCTGTGAGACATTCTTAACTATATTTATTTTTACACTCTCTATATCATCCAATAGTTGATAACTACTATTTCCCAAATATACAACTGTATTAGTAACATGACTTATAATATTTTGGCTTTTTTCTTTCCATGTAGTCTTATATAGGTCATATTCACATTTATTTTCTAGAAATAACACCCCCGACATACTGCAAACCATTTCATCCTTATTATTCATAATAGTGATATCATATATATTTTCCTCGCTATACTTTCGATTCACTATAATCTCCTTTAGTTCTTTGAAAGGCTTATAAAAAATAATCTCTTCAATTTCCATCGGAAGACATTTTTTATTGATTTGCAAAGGTATTGTTGCTTGTAGAGCCGCATCTAATATATATGTTACTGATTCTAAATCTTTTTCTAATTTTGCTTTAGAGTAATGATCCCCAAATAGAATCGAATTAAGATTCCTAAAAGTATTTCCATAATGGATTCCGTTTTTCGCAAAGATTTCATAAATTTGATCATGCGTAAGCTGTTTTTTTAGAACCGGCTGCTGATAATTAATTCTATTAACCTTATTGACTTGTACGCATTTAATTGTACATATAGTTTGCTCAACATTATTTTTTGAAAAAAACTCAAACCTTATTACGTTATCATCTTTGCTCATCCGCAGCATTATTTTTGTTTCGATATCTGCTGTTTTATTCCAAATAACTTTATCAATCTTGACTAACTCTATCCCTAATATTTTTTTTACAATATTTAAACAGACCTCGATAAAAAATGTTCCTGGTAATACATTATATCCATATGTTGAATGATCGTTATATAAAGAAGTATCAATAATGTTTATTTCACACAAGTTTTCTGATACATTTGTAACATTATACATTTTTGATCCTTGCTCTTCTTTATACCAAATTTTTTCTTTTTTAAAAGGGTAGGATGGTAAAGATAATTTATAGCAATCCTCTATACTAAATAGATCCCTCCAATTAATTTCATAGCCTTGTAGCCATGCATTACCTATAGAAATTAAATCCTTCTCCCCTTTATAACAGCCTAAACTATTAGGGGCATATAATATTTCCATATTTGAAGCATCATTTATTATCTGAATTAACTTCTTTTCTAGTTCAGTCTTATCATGATATAAAAAACAAACTCTATATTTAAAATGAATTCGTCCAATAGCCTGAACGAGTTGCATAGAAAACAAATCTTGTATCTGTGGCAATTTAACTATGTAAGCTTTTATATATTCTATAATCTGTGCTTTACTCTCAGCAGAGAGTATAAACAAATATTGAGAAAGCTCAACATAATTACTTCTTTGAGGAATAAATTCTTCAATAATAATATGTGAATTAGAACCACCAGCTCCAAAAGAACTAACTCCTGCTCTTCTAGGTCCATTCGATTTCCATTCTTCTAATTGCTGAGGAACATAAAACGCAGTTTCTGAAAAGTTAATATATGGATTTAACTTCGTAGAATGGAGCGAAGGAACTATTTTTTTATATTTTAATTGAAGCAAAACTTTAACTATCCCGGCTAGACCAGAAGCTGCTTCTAAATGTCCAATATTAGATTTAATTGAACCTATTGCACAGCTTTTCTTTCCCCTAATCTTATAAATATGATCTAAAGAATTGATTTCAATAGGATCACCTAATTTTGTTCCTGTCCCATGTGCTTCAATATAAGATACATCTAGAGGAGATATGCCCGCTATATTCATTGCATTAGAAATAACTTCTTCCTGCGCATTAGGATTAGGCACTGTATAACCACTTGTTCTCCCACCATGGTTTATGCATGATGATTTAATAATTCCGTAAATATTGTCATGTGCATTTAATGCCTTATTTAATGGTTTAAGTACTATTGATACTATTCCCTCACCTGGGACATAGCCATCACCATTTTCGCCAAAGCTTTGACATTTTCCAATAGTTGATGCAAATTTCCCTTGACAAATTGATATAAATTTTGACTGATGTAAATTTAAATTTACTCCACCAACTATCGCAATATCGGATTCAGTATTTAGAATACTTTGGCAAGCCAAATGTATTGCAGTCAATGATGACGAACACATAGAATCAATGGCCATACTAGGCCCTGTAAAATCAAAATAATACGATACTCTATTTGCTATAGAAGCAAAAGAAGAGTCTAAAGCAATTGAGTTCCCCTTCATTGTTTCTTCAATACCAAAATTTTGGTATTGCCCCCACATTGCACCGACAAATACACCTACTTTTTTACCTTTTAAGCTATCGGCAGAATACCCAGCATCTTCTATCGCATGCCATGTTTCTTGTAAGAACAATCGAATTTGTGGGTCGATATACATTGCTTCTTTAGGGAGTATCCTAAAAAACAAAGGATCGAATTTGTCCACATTATCAATGAAGCCACCATACTTACAATATATTTTATTATCATTAACAAGATGATCAGCAGCCTTCGTAACACAATCTTTTCCTTGAAGTAAATTTTCCCATAATTCATCAACATTATTAGCCCCTGGAAACAAACCGCTAATGCCAATTATAGCAATATCTGTATTCTTTCGAGCTTCCACCACAAAAGTGGAATCAGATAGCTCATCATTAGATGAGTCAAATAAATCCTCGTTTATTTCATCCGAAATGAATTTCTGAGTTTTCTCCTCTTCGTAATCAAGATCTAATAAATAATCCGTTAGTTCTTTGATATTTTTATATTCAAAAAATAGTGTTCTTGATAACTCGGTTTTGAAAAAAACATTCAATTCATCCGTCATCTTCATCATCATCAATGAATCTATTCCATATTCGTCAAAACCAGAATCAAAATCAATTTCATTTTCTGGAATATTAGTTTGTTCACAAATTATATGTTTGAGAAATTTGTATATTGACTCACGATTATGCATTTGTATACCTCCTTTTTATTAATAAATTAGTATATGGGATAAGTCAGAATTAATCACATTCTCCAACAATTCACACCCTTTATTCGGAGATATTTCATGTATATTTTGACTTGCTAATTTACTATGAGAATATTCATTCATTTTCATTCCTCCTTCATTCCAATATCCCCAGTCTATTGCCGACAAATGAAATGGTGGATTTACCATTTCACAAAATAGAGATATAAATTTATTTGCATAAGCGTAATCGCACTGACCGACTTGACCTATGTCTGCAGATACGGATGAAAATAAAACAAGAAATTCAATTTTACTGTTCTTGAAAAATTCATATAAATTAAGAGATCCAATAATCTTTGTTTCAAGCACAGCCCGCGAGTCTGAGAACTGTTTATTAACAAAAAAAGAGTCATTTAGAACACCTGCACAGTTTATTACTCCATCTATTGTATCAAGTAATGGAGTCAAAATATTGCGTATACTTTCTTTATCTGTTATATCAACTTGCAAATATTGCGGCTTTGTATTTAAATCTGCAATTTCAGATAAAAATTGTGCACTATTTTTATCGAGTTTTTTTCTTCCAGCAAAAATAATATCAGCATTATATTTCTGTGCAAAATACTTTCCAATAATCTTCCCAATTCCACCCATGCCGCCAACTATCAAATAAGTGCCCTTTTTTTTCAATCGCCTATTATTGTTTTGACAATTCAACTTTTGAATTACTGAGCTGAAGGTTAACCTCTGGCCATCCTTATTATATTTAATAAGACTATTTTGATACGACTCTCCTCTCTCTATACTAATTATTCTTTCAAAATCTGCTTTTATTTGATGAGGTAGTTCTATCATTTTGAAAGATATCTTCGGATTTTCATTATGAATGACTTTAAGGAAACTTTCCAAGGATGCATTTATGATATTTGAACTTTTTCTCCCAAATAAATATGCAACTAATAAATTAATCTTTTTACAACAGTAGAATTTCTTTATTATAGACATCATTATTTTATAAGCTTCAAAATAACTTTTATAATCAAGTTTTAGTATTATTAAAACATTCATAATAGAATTGTTTGAACAATTAATTTCATTCAAATAATCATCCGTATTTTCCCGATAGATAGTTTTACCAATCTGGACATATGTATTATTCTTAAACTCTACTAATTTTTCTAAACAAATACAGTAGTCAAAATATGCCCTCATCACATTATGCTGTAAAGATGATACATTAGTTTTCTTCCATACAGGATATTTCAGACCTATATCTTGATTAACAGAAACTAAGGCAAGTTCATCGATTGTGATTATGCATTTTTTCTCCTCACTAAAGATATTAATATTAATTCCTTTCTGCGTCTTAAAGCCCATCACATAATATTTCAAATTATTATTTATTTCGTCTAAAACCCTTACCTTGCGTACAAAATATGGAATCCTGCATATTGCATCATGTTCATTCAAAGCATAATTAACTGAGTGAAATGAAACATCTAATAAAACTGTTAACGTATCTGAAGGACTAGTACTTCCCAAATATATTTCAGCAAAAGCATATGGCCTACCATTAATCTTCCCTAACTTTACATTTAAACATTTTCGAAAGCTGTCCCCATACTCTATTCCGCACATAGAGTAGTAAGTATAAATCTCTTCCATAGAATAAATTTTTTGAACTTCATCTAATTCTTTATACATGACATTCAAGGAGTCAGAGGCCATGCTTATGTTACCAGTTGAATAAATCGAATCATTATACCCTAATGTAAATTTACTATTTTTTATTGTAAATTTAATCAAACCAATTAAATCTGTTTTTACAGCTTTAAGAAAATATAGATTTTCTATTTGATTTACGTTTATACCTGTCAATTTAGATTCAAGTATAGATGAAATAATTTTAGCTGCAGGAATAACACTTTCCTTTTTAACAAAATGCTGTGATAATAATTCTTTATCTTCTTCTAAAGTAACAATAGTATCTAAGCTGTCAATCTGTTTCCTGTCATCAAATGGATACGTCGGTAATGGTACTTTTCTACCTTCTTGAATTGTTATATCTTTCCAATCAATTTGTTCACCATCCTCAAAACACTTTATTTTCTCTTTGATCTCATCAGATATTGCGTCTGCCCCTAAGTCATTGTTATTAAATTTATGAGCGTGGAAATAGAAATCCAGTTTTTTAATTAATTCTTGAACCGTCTTAGCAATAAATACTTTTCGATAATTTTTCAAATGACTTCTTCCCATTTGTAAAGTATATGATATATCTGCAATATTAAATTGATTAACTCGCAGATATTTATATAGATTTTCAATTTGTTTCCAATATGCATTTAGCGTCTTTGCAGTGATAGGGAAAAAATAATATTTTTGATCCATAGCCTCATAAGAATCCTGACGACTGTAATTTTCTACTAAAACATTTACATTAGTTCCCGAATACCCAAATGAATTTATACATATAATATTTCTATCTTCAGGTGTTAATCTTTCCAGGCTAGTATTAACGTAAAATGGGCTCTCAATCATATTTATAAATTTATTAGGTACATTGAATTTAATTTGTGGTACTAAATAATTGCCTTTTAAGCACATACATGCCTTTATAAAGCTTACTATTCCAGCAGCAGCTATTGTATGCCCTAAATTTGCTTTAATGCTGCCAAGTGCGCAATAACTCCATCTCTCTTTCACGTTAAACACATTTACTAAAGATTTAAATTCTATAGGGTCTCCCAATTTAGTTCCCGTACCATGCGCTTCTACATATTTAATTTCTTCCGGTTTTATGTCAGTTTGCAATAAATTACTTTTTATTAAACGCTCTTGCGCCATGCCGTTTGGCGCTGTTATTCCATTAGATCTCCCATCTTGATTACTATAAGTTCCATCAATAATTGCGTATATATAATCATGATCATCAACAGCTTTCTGTAGCGGCTTCAATAATACAAAACCAATAGCTTCTCCCGGCACTATCCCCGATGCTCTGTCATCAAACGGAAAGCAATCACCATTTGTTGCAAACATTCCTAGTGATTTAGTATGCTCAAAAAATTGTTTTGAAGTAATAATATTCATGCCTCCAGCAATAGCATAATCTGCACCGTCATTAATAATGCTTTTATAGGCCAAATCAATTGCCAATAAGGAAGAGGAACAAGCAGTGTTAACAGCCATACAAGATCCATGCCAATTAAAAAAATAGGAGATACGTGCAGCTACCATAGCGGTATCTGATCCTAATTTTTTATATTCAAGATCCTTACCATTTTCATCAGCTGAGTCCAAATGACTATATTTATCCCCCACTCCAATGAATACAGATATATTTTTATTATCTAATGATTCTTTTGTATATCCCGAGTTCTCAATTAATTTCCAAACATACATTAATGCAAATTTTTGTTCATAGGACATATACATTGCTTCTCTAGGGGAAATCCCAAAAAATAGCGAATCAAAGTACTCAATATCATCAAAATATCCTCCAGATATTATTGTATCTTGATTACTATATCCTATCTTTTCCTTACGATTTTGCGGAAAATTAGATACAAAATCACGTCCTCCTTTAATTGCCTCGTAAAATTCATCAAATTCCAAATTTTTCGGAAACAAGCCGCTTATACCAATAACTGCAATTTTAGTAGAGCCTTTATTTTTGATACTCATTTCATTGAGAGATTTTTCTTGTCTTTCTGTAATATATTTTTCTAATTCCTGCACTGTAGAATAATTATATAAACTAGTAACATCAATATTGACAATAAACTTTTTTTCAATTTTTGAGGCTAATTCTATCATTTGTAATGAACTAATACCCAGATCCTTAAAACTCATCTGATCATCAACACTATGTCCAACAATTTCTTCAACTATTGCTTTAATGCCTAAGCTTGGTTTATTCTGGCTTTTTTCATACATTTCTTCTAGTACAGATTCCTTTATTTTTCCAGTATTTGTCTTTGGCATTTCTTGAATTTCAATAAACACTTCAGGAATCATGTATGACTCTATTTTTTCTCTTAAAAATTTCTTCACGTCAATAATTGTAGCCGCATTATATAAAACTACATATGCTATAATTTTTTCCTTGCCATGATGTTTTCCTTTTATAGTTTTACATTCCTTAACAAAATTGCATGTTCTAATAATATTTTCAACATATGAAAGTTCTACTCGCTTTCCATGTATTTTACACACCGAGTCTTTTCGCCCTATATATATAATTTCCTCTTCATTTTCCAGGTAATATCCATAATCTCCTGTCAAATACATATATTCATCAAGATCATTGACATAAATCATATTTTCTGTATTTGAAACATTAATACTCACCCCATTATTATAATTACAGACAGCAATTTGTCCTATTATCCCTTTAGGTACAACTTTATTGTCGCTATTTACAATAGCGACTAAAGTATTAGAAATAGCTTTACCGATCGAAGAAGCTCTACTTTTATTTGTGAGAATGCCTAAAGTAATCATATTAAACTCTGTCATACCGTAATTAGTAATTAGTTTTATCGAGTTTGATTTTCTAAAAACATCCTTAGCTAAATCATATGGCAAATTTTCCCCTAACGACACCAAATATTTAACATTAGCCGGAATTCCTTTATATGATAGACATGTATCTATAATGGTAGGAACCATTTGTATCCAAGAAATTTTATATTTGGAAATAAATGAATATAGTTTATCAGGATTTATAATTACTCTCTCAGGAACAATCACCGTTTTAATTCCTAAAACTAAGCCTATAAATATCTCAATAGTTGACGGTACATGTTGCAAAGGTGATCGTAATCCTATGACATCATTTTTAGTAAAATCACATATTTTTCTATATTCATTAATAGCATTTATTATAGATACCTGACTATGAATAAACTTTTTAGGTTTACCTGTAGTTCCCGATGTACTAAGAATACATATTGGATCTAAAACACTATATTTTTTTTCAGGCAAACTTTTTTTTTCGCTGAATTCCATTTCTAAATAACTATAAACCGGACACAAATAAACATTTTTTTTATATTTACTCTCGCACAATATAAAATCAATGCCTATCTCTTTTATTAGTTCATTAATTCTATTTTTAGGTGCAGAATAATCAATTGGAACATAAATATTACCTGACTTAATAATTCCAATAACTGTAATAATTTTTTTTACACAATTATCTCCCAATATGCCAATCTTCTTTCGGCTAAAGTTTAGCCTAGAGGATATATTTTCTATTCTTGATAACATATCATGATACGATATCCGTTCGCGCTCATCCTCATAAATTATTCTATTAGGATACATTTCACATTTTTTTTCAATCAGACCTATTAATGAATCCGTTTCACTTATTGTATGACTTTTTAATTTATTTACTGATAAATCTACCAATTTCAAATTTTTTATTGGTACCTTACTTTGCTTCTGTAAAGATAATATTTTTATATTTTCAAGTAGATTTTTAATTAATTTAACAGAATAGCATTTTTTAAAATAAATTGATAGTTCACACTTATTTCTACTAATATTGAATACCAGAAAAATATTGGGACACTTCTCTGTAAAATTTATTGTTTCTATTTCACAACCCCCAAAAAATACTGCCATTTCTGGTGCTTCTTTTTCTACTTCACTTTTGTCCAAAAAATGAATGGTATAACTTTTTAAATATTCTTCTATAGTTTTTGTCGTATCAAAATTTTTTTCAACTAAATAGTAAAGACTAAATTTGTTTTCATATTTAGGCCAATAGATCCCATAAGTAAATTTACTATTACCCCAAAATAAATAAAAAATAATATTAGTCCATGCAACTAAATTAGATATATTATTTTCATTAATATCTTTTTTTATGCACTCATATTTATTAACATTTTTACTTTCTTTAATACAACTAATGATCTCTATTGCAAAATTATATTTAGACAAATTTTCTTTTTGTTCAAAAACCACTGATGGATATGATATTTCTTTTAAATCTGCGTTTTCAATTTCTATGCCGCTATTGCAAAAATTCAGTACTATATCTTTTTTCATATCTACCGTTTAACCTCACAAAGAATATTTTTCAAATAATCAATAAATGTGTGACTATTTTCTTCAAAACAATAAAAATGTCCACCCACAAATTTCTTCATTTCTACATTGCAGCCAGATAGTTCTTTCCAGCCAAATACTCCTGATTCTGTAATAATTGGATCATGGTCTCCCCAGCAAACATAAATAGGAACCTGTATAGGAGAACTAACTTCCGATATACTGTCTAGTATCCGAAAATCATTTAAAAATATAGGTTCAAAATATTTTCTATATTCTTCATTTAGTAGAATTTCTTTTGGCGTTCCACCTAAATTTGCTATGCTCTTCCAATCAAGCTCATCACCTTTTTGCGTAGCATAAGATAATTTAATCCTATGTCCAGGATCATTGGCGCTTGATAATATAATAAATTCGGGGATGGTCTGAAAATTTCTTATAAAAATTTTGCATAAATCAAAGGCAACATAAGCTCCCATGCTATGTCCAAAAATGACAAATTCTTTATCTTTCACTTTTTCAATAATATCCTCATATATATCCAGTAACATTTCATAATATGAAGTTGCAAACGCTTGCGTTACTTTTTTCCCATGTCCTGGATAATCTACAGGTATTATTTCACATACATCTTTCAATTGTTCAATCCATCTATAATAGATTATAGAGGATCCTCCTGCATAAGGCAGGCAAACCATTACTCTCTTTTTCACGCTTACTCACTTCCTTCACAACGGATTAAGTGCATGTTTAAACATCTCAGATGTCTCGTTCTCTCTTTGACTTAAACATCTAAATATATATTTATTAGTCTGTTCCGGCTTTATTACAGCGTCTACTAATCCCCATTTTGCTGCATTATCAATGTCTACCAAAAGTTTCTGATATTCTATCGCTTTATCTTTATAATATTTTTCCCTTTCTATATCATTAAGGGAATTTAATTCCTTTTTATATAAAATACTTACCGCTTCTTTTGCACCCATTACAGCAATTTCTGCATTTTCCCATGCGAAAACATAATCTGTACCTAAGCTTTTACTTCCCATTGCAATATAGGCACCGCCATATGCTTTTCTTATAACAATGGTAATTTTCAATACAGACGACTCACTGTAAGCATATACAATTTTAGCCCCATGTCGAATAATTCCTTTTGCTTCTTCTGCTTCGCCGGGCATGAAGCCAGGAACATCTACAAGAGTAATAATAGGTATACTAAAAGAATCACAAAACCTAACAAATTCGGCAATTTTATCACTCGCATCACAATCTAAAATCCCCGCTTTAGCATATGGTTGATTTGCAACCATTCCTATTCTAATTCCTTTAATCAAAGCAAAGCCTGTTATAGCATTCAAAGCAAATTCTTTTTTAACTTCGATAAAAGAATTTCTATCAACAATTTGCTCAATCAAAAGCTTCATATCGTACACTCGTCTTGAACTACTGGGCAAATTAAAATTCCAAGTTCTAAATGGAAGATTATTTTCAAATTTTTTATTGGATAAAAATATTATTAGTTTCTTTACGTTTATATAGCATTGCTCTTCGTTACAATATCTGAAATGAGCCACACCAGATCTTTTACTTACATACTCAGAGTTTCCATATGTTGACTTATCGTAATTTGTTCCTAAAGCTTTATTAGTAACTTCTGCCCCTGTCAAAAACATTTTTCCAATGTTGTCAACGATAAATACAAAATCTGTAAGCGCAGGCGAGTATACTGCACCTCCAGCACAGGGTCCTACAATTATAGAAATTTGCGGAATTTTTCCTGATGCCTTTACATTATAGTTAAATACTTTTCCATATTGAGATAAAGCAAAAGCTCCTTCTTGAATCCTAGCTCCACCCGAATCCAAAATTCCAATGATAGGTTTTTCTTCCTTAAGAGCCAGTTTCATCAAATTTACTATTTTTTTTCCATGGTTTTCTCCCAAAGTACCACCCATGACTGCAAAATCTTGTGCATAAATAAATACCTTGTTTCCGCTAATGCAGCCAAAACCTGTTATTACGCCATCATAAGGAATTTTTTCTTCTATAGATATACCTTTGTTAGTATTCTTAATATCATTCCCAATTTCCAAAAAAGAATCTTCATCCACAAGCATTTCAATTCTCTCATATGCATGTAACTTACCTTTGCTATGCTGTTTCTTATAAATATCCACAATGCTCACCTTCAATAATGCTATTTTTATAATTGTACTAAATCGTACGCCATTTCTACCTTTTATGTCACAATCCGTCTACTATCTGTAATAAATATTGTATAAAAACATTCTTATTTCAATTTAACTTCTTTTTAACAATTAGAATTGTTAACGACCAAAATATTGGTTTCTCATAATGTCCTAGGTATCAGAGAATTAAGCCATTCGGTTTCATCAAAAGGAGCGAAGTGTCGACACACAATTAATAAATGGTGCAGGAGGCTTCACAGATTTAATATTACCGAAGGATAATAATGGAATACTACAATATATATTTAATAGTTTTCTATCCTATAGATATCCCAACTCATGTGTTGGCGAATGTAAAAAGCAAGTCTTGCCTTCCCTCCAATTGCATAATCCAATCAAATATTCTGTCATATCCAGCCTCCGTAATCTCTCGCAAGTTCTGTTTATAATATTTTTTCAATAAATATTCAATCGTTTTACTGCTACTTACATTTATAAATTTTTACCTCTATCTTCCTTCTGACACATAATTTTCTAAATCAATCGAGTAGGAGGGAGTGATTAGCTCCCGTCCTCTCAGTCGAGTAAGCAAGAGGAATTTCACCTCAAACTTCTCACGGAGCCGTACGTGAAGGTTTCCCTTCATCCGGCTCTTATCATTTAACAGTACGAGTACATTCTGCTCCAATGAACAAACAGCTTTGGCTCTCGTTTCTAATAGGCGAGAGCCAAAGCTGTTTGTCTGCGTCCATGAAAGCTATTATACTTGCACATTGCCCATTTTATCAGTCTGCGTTCAATACACTGTAACGTATTTTCATTGCTGACGAACTAAATTTCACCAAATAATTCATCCCGCCTCTAATCATTGGATTCAGCCTTTCTGCAATAATGTCTATTTTACATCCAGTTTTCTTGTCTAGTTCCAAGACTTTGATTTTATCTCTGAGACCTTTTGCTGTCGTTTTACTGACTGATGCAATAAAATTATTTCTCATCATACCATCCTTAAATTTATAGATTACTCATTTCCTACAGCCCCCATAGATTGCAAATAACCATTATGATCAGCAGATACCAAACAAATTCTACTCTTAAACAGCGTATAATATTTTCTCGTGGAATCAGATTATAATAAATATAAAATAATATACCTTTCCACATTGTGTAGATTTTATATATTGCTTTAGCATTTCTATATATGTTCTGTCGAATTATGATTCTCTTCTATGCTACGTTTTCTTCAAAATCCTCTTTTACTTTACATAATTCTCTTTCCACATAATTAATAAAACTGGCTACATTATCGTCATAGTCACGATTTCCTTTTCCTCGGCACTGCCGGACTTTGCCATTCGCCCATTCCATAGTATAAAATGGTTTATCTGGTTCCTTTTTTTTGCGAAGAAAATAAATCTGACATTCCCCTTCTGCAATATTGGAGATATAACTTCCAACACAATGCCCAAGTTGGTCACCCTCTTTTCGGATCTCTTTCCAATCATTTGGTACTTTTAAGAAATAATTTCCCTTTTTTATCTTGTCCTCTAAAAGGTGCCTTTCATCATTAAGGATCTGGTTCACCTTTCTTCTATCCCTCAGCTTTTTTGCATGT
>ERZ1643247.1127-NODE-1127-length-26758-cov-8.346890_pt1 | contig 26758 bp, 24 predicted proteins | sample MGYA00579264_ERZ1643247 | MGnify/ENA primary metagenome ERZ1643247 (study PRJEB29033, sample SAMEA4952262) | chicken gut metagenome | biome: Broiler Chicken; feature: Gastrointestinal Tract; material: Caecum | place: Ireland | collected 2018 | study: Broiler... | reverse complement strand
ACCAAAAAGGAGCCATTTTTTACCAAAGCCACAAAGTTTTTTACACTACCCCTGAGATGAAAACTCACTTTGTTCGAACAGCTTCATCTCAGGCATTAACATCAGATTCCGGATCCCCTGTTTTTCTGACAGATTCCTCCGAGTCACCAGAATTCCATATCCGGTATCTCCTGTATATTCTATCCGGGAGGAACTTCTGTCTATTTCCGCTTTTCCAAAGCAGACGTTCCTTTCGCAATTCCTCACCAAACAAAAGCAAAGGGGAGTTTTAATAGTAAAAACAGCAACTGTTCCCGACTGTACTGATGTTTTTAATAAAGTTCCGGCCTGGTTTTCCCTTCTAAGATCCGGGATTGTCAGGAATATTGCTGACCGGATCCAAAGCACCAGTACCTTATGTCCGAATCACCTGTCTTCAGCGCCATTAAAGCGCCCCCTTTGCCTTTGTTTTATGAGGATTTGCGGAGGGAATTTCCGGACTGAGGGACAGAAAAAACGGAAGTCCGGGGAGTTTGGGGATGCGCTTTTCAGAAGATGGGGACAGGGAATTCGGATGACTCTGGAATGAGTTTAGAAAAATAGGAACCTGAGAATCAGCGTTGGGATTTACAGCGGGCTCTGTCTGAGCGCATGCGAGTTAGCCCGCTGTAAATCCTGTTTTTAGCTGATTCCCAGGTTCCGTTATTTTTCTTAACTCATGGAACGAAATCCGAATTCCCTGCCCCCGTCTTCTGAATCCGTCTTACAAAAACTTCTTTGTTTCTTCCGCTTTTGTGTCCGTCAGTCCGGAAAGTCCCTTCGGTAAATCCGAAGTCACATTATTTCACCTCCGTCCGGCGAATGATGGCATAGGATCCCAGATAAAAGACGGCTGCAAGTAGAAACAGGGTCAGAAGGGGGAACAGATAATTGATTGTTCCGCCGCTCATAAATCCCATTGCCCGGGAAGCCAGCTCCCGGATATTTTCTACAATATTTTCTGTCAGCACATATCGGAACAGAGCGACTGCCAGCAGAACCAGGCCGGCCAGCGCAGCTACCAGGCAGAGGGATAAAGTTTTTTCCAGTTTGTGTACCGCAAGGGCAGTCAGATAGAACAGGCTGCCGATCAGCATATAGAGGAGAAACAGCCAGATCCAGTTTGGAAGAATGTCGCCGTATCCGTAAATAACGCCGAACAGAGAGTCATAATCCGGAGCAAAATGGTGCAGCAGATTCCCTGTAACAGTATCGACAAGTGACATAATCCCTCCGATAAAAGCAAGCATGGAGAGTGTGGCCACAAAAATATATTTTCGTGTAAATCCGTTCTGAATCATCATTTTGAAGTCTTCGCTGTAGCTTAGTGCGCCAAGAATACCGATATAAATAAAGGTGTTCAGCTCCAGTAAGTTCGTGCCTGCATTTTCCGGATCTCCTGTCAAGGCGGCAACCATAATATAGATCAGCAGTACAATTGCATATTCGATTGCATAAAACATCCAGATATATTTGAATGAAGTCATACATTCATACTGAATAAGTGTATTTAATTTTTTCATAGTTCTTCCCCGCCTTTCTCCGTCAGTTTTATAAACAGTTTCTGAAGATTCATGCCGGTAATCTGCAAATGAGTGTTCTGGGGCAGTTCTGTCTTTTCCCCGATTACATAGGAGAGTTTCAGGCCGCCCAGTTCGTCGTTACCGATCACATTTTTATCCTTACAGTAATTGTCCACATCCTTTGCCAGGCCTGAGACACAGTAGCCTCTTTCCAGAAGGGAATCCACACTTTCCTGAAGAAGGAGCTTTCCTTTATCAATCAAAACAACTTCTTCGACAATATTGGCTACCTCTTCGATCAGATGAGTTGCGATAATAATTGTCTGCTCGTTGGACGCAAAGTTCTTCAGCAGGAGATCATAAAACAATTCTCTGTGGTTGGCATCCAGTCCCAGAACCGGCTCGTCGAAAATTACATAAGGAACATTCAGCGCCAGAGCGGCCGTCAGCTTAAAAATGGACTGATAGCCTTTTGAAAGAGCTTTGAACCGTTTGTCAGCATTAAGATGAAATTTCTCTGCGATCTGGAATGCCTTTTCCAGATCAAAGCTGTCGTAAAAGCGGTCGATCCATTTAAAGAGCTCTTTAACTTTAAGACTTGAGTCATAAAGATCAGCTTCGCTCATACAGAAAATCTTTTCGTGTACATCCATGTTTTCCTTCGCAGGAAGCCCGTCAATAAGGACAGTTCCTTCGTCTGCAAAAATACGGTTGGCGATAATGTTGATCAGGGTGGATTTACCGGCGCCGTTTCTGCCGAGAAATCCATAGATTTTTCCGTGTTCAAATGAAAATGAAACATGATCAAGTGCAGTCACATCTCTGTATCGTTTGGTAACATTATTAATCTGAATTGCGCACATCTTCATAACCCCTTTCTACTAAAGAAATAATCTCTTCCTTTGTCATTTTAAGTTTTGACGCTTCGGCAATCATTGCAGCAATATACTGGTCATAAAACTGTCCCTGCCGTTTCCTGCGTATCTTTTCAACAGCTCCCTCTTTTACAAACATACCCAGCCCTCTCTTTTTATAGATAATCTCCTCGTCTACAAGCAGGTTCATTCCTTTGAGAACTGTGTGGGGATTGATATTCAGCAGGGCGGATATTTCATTGGTAGAAGGAATTTTGGCTTCTTCCGGAAATATCCCTGTGAAAATGGAGTCCTCCAGTTGTTCTGCAATCTGAATGAAGATCGGTTTTTCCGTATTCGGATTAATGTGCAACTAAATCACCACCTCTTGTATGCTGGTTTGTTAGTTGAGTAACTAACTAGCTTTGACATTAGTATATGGGCTTTCAAGCGGAGTGTCAATACATTTTCTGAAAAAATAAAATACCGCAAAGAATTCCGGTTTTAATTTTCCGAAATCATTTGCGGTATTGTTGTACTCAGAGCGTTTCTTTTACAGAACCCCCAGATGTTCCAGCAGAATTTTCAGTCCCAGAAGAACCAGTATAATTCCCCCGGCCAGTTCTGCTTTTGCTTTGTATTTTGTGCCGAAGATATTGCCGATCTTTACGCCGGCGGCAGAGATGATAAAAGTTGTAACTCCGATAAAGGCGACGGCAGCTGCAATGTTGACTTTCAGAAATGCGAATGTAATGCCTACGGCCAGGGCGTCAATGCTGGTTGCCACAGCCAGAAGAAACATGGTTTTTACATCAAGAGAATCATTTTCATTTTCGCATTCGCCTGAACAGGCTTCCCGGATCATATTTCCTCCGATAATACCAAGCAGGATAAAAGCAATCCAGTGGTCAATGGCCGTAATGCTTTCTTTGAACTGCGAACCAAGCAGATATCCCAAAGCGGGCATCAGCGCCTGAAATCCTCCGAACCATATGCCTACGACAGCTGCCTTCTTAACCGTGATTTTCGGCATAGCGAGTCCCTTACAGACAGAGACGGCAAAGGCGTCCATGGACAGTCCCACAGCTAAAATAAAAAGTTCCAGTAATCCCATAAATTTTCCTCCTGATGTGTAAAATGTATTATAATAAGTTCCTTTTCGCCTGAAAGATTCTGCCTCTGAAGTTTTCTCACTTCCGGAGCAGTACAGGTTATCTTTTCCTGAAAAATAAAAACAGGCGCATCTGCTGCACCTGCCGGAAAAACATGTACAGCAAAAAAACTGTACATGAGTCTCATTATTTAAGATAAGCCAGGCCGGACGGCCAGTATGTTGACTTACCACGTAGAAGTACGCCAATTACTCCCTCACGAACAGAGAATATATTAGCAGTTCAGAGCGGGAATTGCAAGAAAAAAGTTCGGATTTGTCGAAGGGGGCATCCGTTGAGAAATATCCGAAAATATCCGGGGCTTGCCAGATAGCACAGGACGGAGGCGAGGGGTGCGGAAACCTGCTTCCGTTCCGGAATTGAAGAAAAAATAAGGGCCGCAGGATCTGATTAAAAGCAGAGCCAGAGATGAAAAACTCGCTTCGCTCAGACAGTTTCATCTCTGACTCTGACATCAGATCCTGCGGCCCTTATTTTTTCTAACAATTCCTCCAAGTCACCAGGTTCCCGCACCCCTCGCCTCCTGTATATTCTATCCGTAAGAAGAATCGGAATGTTTCCAGGCTTTTCCCAATGTATGCCCCCTTCGCAATTCCTCATAAGACAAAAGGAAATGGGCACTTTAACGGCAAAGAAGTCAGGCCATCCAGCAGGCAGTACTGATGCTCTGGATTCGTTAAGCTGCAGCCGGATTCAGTCCTGTTCAACCGTTGCTTTTGCCGTTAAATCTCCCTTCTGTTTTTGTTTTATGAGGAATTGCGAAAGGAACGTCTGCTTTGGAAAAACGGGAATAATCAGGAGTCCCTCCCGGATAGAATATACAGGAGATGCCGGGTATGGAATTCTGGTGACTCGGAGAAATCTGTCAGAAAAACCGGGGATTGGGAATCTGATGTTAATGCCTGAGATGAAGCTGTCCGAACAACGTGAGTTTTCATCTCAGGCATTGCTTTTAATCAGATCCCCAATCCCCGGTTTTTCTAAGATTTCGAAGCGGAGCCAGAATTCCATACCCGGCATCTCCGTCCCATTCTATCCCGGAAATTCTGAATATTTTCCGATATTTCTTATTTTAAGTTCATTTCGGCAAATCCGAATCTTTCTTAAGTTCACAGGATTGACATACTTTCCTGCTAGGATTAGGATAAAATAAAACTGGGCGGAACAGCTTGAGAAGCTAAGTTTACGGCAAAAATAGAAAGAGAGGATCTGTGATGGAAAAGATAAAGATTCTTGTTGTAGATGATGAAAGCAGAATGCGGAAACTTGTAAAGGACTTCCTGAGCCGGGAGGGGTATACCGTTCTGGAAGCGGCAGACGGTGTGGAAGCAATGGATATTTTTTATGAAGACAAAGAGATTGCAATGGTCATTCTCGACGTAATGATGCCCAGAATGGACGGCTGGCAGGTGTGCCGGGAGATCCGGGAATCCTCAAAGGTGCCGGTGATTATGCTGACAGCACGTTCGGAGGAGAGAGACGAACTTCAGGGATTTGAGCTTGGAGTAGACGAATATATTTCGAAACCTTTCAGCCCGAAGATTCTGGTTGCAAGGGTGAATGCCATTTTAAGAAGAACCCGCGGGACAGACGGCGGAGATGTGATATCCGCGGGCGGAATTGTGATTGATAAGGCTGCTCATATTGTAAAGATTGATGGGAAATCCATCGATCTTAGCTACAAGGAATTTGAACTTCTGGCTTATTTCATAGAGAACCAGGGAATTGCTCTGTCCAGAGAGAAAATACTGAATAATGTATGGAATTATGATTATTTCGGAGATGCCCGTACGATTGATACACATGTAAAGAAACTGAGAAGCAAACTGGGAGACAAAGGCGAGTATATCAAGACGATCTGGGGAATGGGATATAAGTTCGAGGTGGAAGGATGAAACATTCAATCCGCAGACAGATAACGGTTATTTTTATCTGTGTGCTTGTTTTTATTCTCGGCAGTTTGTTTGTTGTGAATATGGGATTCCTTGAACAGTATTATTTCTCATATAAAACAAAGGATCTTCTCGATACGTACAAGGATGTGGATCAGGCGCTTCAGAAAGATACTTTCCGGGACGATGATGTGCAGAATAAAATTCTCTACCAGGTCGAAAAGATGAATGTGGATCTGATTATTATAGACAGCCGCGGAGAGAATGCATTTTCAACGATCAGTGACAAGGATCCCCGTCTGCTTCAGATGCTGTCGGATTTTCAGAGTATTGTAGAAAATGATACGGTTCCGGGATATGTAATGCAGCAGACGGATGATTATATACTGTACCGCACGTCTGACTGGCAGGGCGGGACGGAATACCTGAAGATGTATGGATATTTTTCAGACAGTTCCTTTTTTATGATGCAGAGCCCTCTGGAAAGTATCCGGGAGAGTGCGTCTCTTGCAAACCGGTTTCTGATCTATCTTGGAGTGGTCGGTATTATTTTCGGAGGAGCGCTTGTATGGTTTTTCTCCAGAAAAATAACGAAGCCGATCATGGAACTGGCGGATCTGTCAAAGGAAATGGCCAATCTGAATTTTGATGCGAGATATACCCGGGGAGGCAATGATGAAATCAGCATTCTCGGCGAGAATTTCAACAAAATGTCCGCACAGCTGGAAAAAACGGTTTCAGAGCTTAAGAGTGCCAATAATGAGCTGAAGAAAGATATTGAACAGAAGGAAAAAATGGAAGACATGCGCAATGAATTCCTCGGCAATGTATCTCATGAGCTCAAGACACCCATTGCTCTGATTCAGGGATATGCGGAAGGTCTGAAAGAAGGCGTTAATGATGATGCCGAAAGCAGGGAATTCTACTGTGATGTTATTATGGATGAAGCCGGAAAGATGAATCAGATGGTTAAAAATCTGCTGACTCTGAATCAGCTGGAATTTGGTTCGGACGAAGTTGTATTTGAACGGTTTGATATAGTACGGCTTGTCCGCGGAGTAGTGGCAAGCTGCGATATTCTGATCCAGCAGGCGGAGGCAAAAGTAAATTTTGTATCGGAAGATCTGATTTATGTGTGGGCGGATGAATTTAAGACAGAACAGGTTGTGAGAAATTATCTGACCAACGCGATCCATCACGTAGAAAACGAGAAACGGATTGAAGTAAAAATACAGAAAGAAAACGGCAAAGTGAGAGTTTCTGTGTTTAACAGCGGCAAGCCGATACCGGAAGAAGATCTCCCGAAACTCTGGGATAAGTTTTATAAGGTTGATAAGGCTCATACAAGAGAATACGGAGGAAATGGAATCGGACTTTCCATTGTAAAGGCAATTATGGAGTCTTTCCATCAGCAGTATGGTGTGAAGAATTTTGATAATGGCGTAGAATTCTGGTTTGAACTGGATGCGCAGGATATACAGTCGGACAATACGGAAACGGCAGAGAAAGATGAATCTGACACACTGCCAGAGTAAAGTGGCAAAATTATGCCAAGGTAAAGTGGCAAAATTATGCCAAGGTAAAGTGGTAAAATTTTGGCTTTACATCAGAAAGAAAATGCGGTAGAATATTTTTTGTTAATAAAAAATACTTTGAGGCATACGGTATGCCAACTGGCAACAGTCGGTATTGCGTATGCCTTATCTGTTATAGCAGTTTGCTGTGCGGAAGGTGAATTTGCCGCAACGGGGGGATAACAGCACGGCTGAGCTGCTGCAGACGTTACAGTTATTAATGAGAATGAGAGAGCACAGGAGGAAAAACGAATGTATAAGCAGATTTATAATGCCGTTTCATCTGTAGACAGTTTTGTCTGGGGCTGGGGAATGATTGTACTTCTTCTGGGAACCCATCTGTTCCTGACAATCCGCACAGGATTTATTCAGCGGAAGACGATTACAAAGGGAATACCCCTGTCAGTTTCAAAAGAAGAAGATGCTGACGGAGAGGTCAGCCAGTTCGGAGCACTGGCGACAGCACTGGCGTCTACAATCGGAACCGGAAATATTATCGGTGTTGGAACCGCGATTGCTCTGGGCGGTCCGGGAGCAGTACTGTGGTGCTGGCTTACAGGTGTGTTTGGCATTGCGACAAAATATGCCGAATCCCTTATTGCTGTGAAATATCGTGTCAAGACAGCTGACGGACGGATGCAGGGCGGCGCTATGTATGCTCTGGAACGCGGACTGAACATGAAGTGGCTGGGGATGCTCTTTGCGGTTTTTGCAGGGTTTGCATCTTTTGGAATCGGATGTGCCACTCAGGTTAATGCAATTGCGGAAGTGTGCAACACAAATCTTGGCATCGAACCATGGATTGTCGGCGTGATTATTGCAGCTCTGACAGCGTTTGTTATTTTCGGAGGAATCAAGAGTATCGCAAGTGTATGTGAAAAGCTTGTCCCGTTCATGGCGCTGTTCTATGTGCTGGGCTGTATTATCATCCTTTGCATTAACCATGAATACATTATTCTTACGGTTCAGACAATATGCCGGCTTGCTTTTGCGGATCAGGGCGCTGTAGTCGGCGGTCTGGTCGGAGGCGGTCTCCGTTATGCAATCCAGTATGGAGTGGCAAGAGGACTTTTCTCCAATGAATCCGGTATGGGTTCTGCACCGATTGCAGCGGCAGCTGCAAAAACCAGGAATCCGGTTCGCCAGGCGCTTGTATCCTCTACAGGAACATTCTGGGATACTGTTGTTGTCTGCCTGATGACAGGTCTTGTACTTGTATCAACCATGCTTAAGAGCCCGGATATTCTTGCCTCAGTAGACAATGGGGGACAGCTTACAACTATGGCGTTTGCCCAGATTCCGTATTTCGGTCCGTTTATTCTTGTAGTAGGTATTATTACATTTGCGTATTCAACGATTCTTGGCTGGGCTTATTACGGGGAGCGCTGCGTGGAATATTTCTCCGGCAAAAAAGGCCTGATCCCATACAGGGTGCTTTACATTATTGTCGCACTTATTGCCCCTGTACTGGCGCTTGATCTGGTATGGCTGCTTGCCGATATTCTCAACGCGCTGATGGCAATTCCAAACCTGATTGCAGTGCTTCTGCTTTCGCCGGTTATTGTGAAAGAAACGAAAAAATATATCAATAATCTGGATGCAGTGGATGATACGCCGATTCCGGTAGTCAAGACCGGTATCGGAAATGATAAAAAGTAATTCTTTATGTTTTCGGTTCAGAAGCGGAGGAGAACAGGATGATAGCGATCATTGATTATGATGCGGGAAATATTAAGAGTGTAGAGAAGGCACTGCACTTTCTCGGACAGAAGGCAGTGGTAACCGGCGATAAGGAGACGATCCTTTCGGCAGAGAAAGTGATACTGCCGGGAGTGGGAGCGTTCGGCGACGCCATGAATACAATCCGGGAGAGAGGGCTGGAGCGTGTGATCCATGAGGTTGTGGAGCAGGGCACGCCTTTCCTCGGAATATGTCTGGGACTTCAGCTGCTCTTTGAGCGCAGCGAGGAAGCGCCGGGGGCGGAAGGCCTGGGAATTCTGAAAGGAGAGATTCTGAAGATCCCTGAAAAAGAGGGGATGAAAATCCCTCACATGGGCTGGAACTCTCTTCATCTTGAACATAACGGACGACTGTTCAGAGGAATACCGGAAGGAGCTTATGTATATTTTGTACATTCCTATTATCTGAAAGCGGCTGATGAGCAGATTGTGAAGGCTTCGACGGAATATTGTACACATATTCATGCTTCCGTGGAGAAAGACAATGTGTTTGCCTGTCAGTTCCATCCTGAGAAGAGCAGTGATGTTGGTCTGCAGATACTGAAAAATTTCGTAGAACTGTAGATTTGCGCGGCTTTTGGTTCAACGCTGAAAAACAGGCGGAAAGGAAAAGATTATGTTTACAAAAAGAATCATCCCCTGTCTTGATGTAAATGGGGGAAGAGTAGTAAAAGGCGTAAATTTTGTTGATCTCAAAGATGCGGGCGATCCGGTTGAGATAGCCAAAGCCTATGATAAGGCAGGCGCGGATGAGCTGGTATTTCTGGATATTACGGCATCCTCCGATGAGAGGAAAACGGTGATTGATATGGTACGGAAAGTGGCGGAATGTGTATTTATTCCGTTTACCGTTGGCGGCGGCATCCGCACGGTAGATGATTTCCGTGCGATTCTCAGAGAAGGCGCGGACAAAATATCAATCAATTCTTCCGCAATCAATACCCCGGAACTGATCAGCAGCGCGGCGGATAAATTCGGCAGCCAGTGTGTTGTGGTAGCTATTGATGCAAAGCGCAGAGAGGACGGATCCGGCTGGAATATCTATAAAAACGGCGGACGGATCGATGTTGGAATTGACGCGGTAGAGTGGGCTATGAAAGTGGAACGTCTGGGAGCAGGGGAGATCCTGCTGACCAGCATGGACTGTGACGGCACAAAAGCCGGTTATGATCTGGAGCTGACGCGGACCATAGCTGAAAACGTTTCAATTCCGGTTATCGCATCCGGAGGAGCCGGAACACTGGAGCACTTCAAAGAGGCGCTGACTGTCGGAAAAGCAGATGCAGCACTGGCCGCTTCCCTGTTCCATTACAAAGAGCTGGAAATCCGGCAGGTAAAAGAATACCTTCTTAAGGAAGGCGTAAGTGTCAGATTATAGAATATAAGTACGGCGTGTACTTGTATATGAAAAAACAATTCAGAAAACTTCCCCCAAAGGGGTACGTCCCCTTTGGGGAGAATATTCAGATAATTTGTGGAGGAGTACAGATATGTCAGGGTTAAACGGCGACTGGTATGAGGCGTTAAAAGGGGAATTTTCAAAACCATATTACAGGAAACTGTTTGAAACGGTGAAACAGGAATACAGCACGCATTTGATTTTCCCTCCGGCGGATGATATTTTTAATGCATTCCATCTTACTCCGCTTAAGGATGTTAAGGTAGTGATCCTGGGACAGGATCCTTATCACAACCACGGGCAGGCTCACGGGCTGTGTTTCTCGGTGCAGAAGGGTGTGGATATTCCTCCGTCGCTTGTGAATATTTATCAGGAACTGCATGATGATCTGGGGTGTACAATCCCGAATCACGGATGCCTGACAAAGTGGGCGCAGCAGGGGGTGCTTCTTCTTAATACAGTGCTGACTGTCAGGGCTCATCAGGCAAATTCCCACAGGGGGATCGGCTGGGAAGAGTTTACAGATGCAGCGATTATGGCGCTGAACAGCCAGGACCGCCCGATTGTGTTCATTCTCTGGGGAAGTCCGGCACAGAGAAAGAAAGTGATGCTGAATAATCCGAATCATCTGATTCTCACAGCACCTCATCCAAGTCCGCTATCCGCTTATCGGGGCTTTTTCGGGAGCAGGCCTTTCAGCAAGACAAACGAATTTTTAGAGAGTCATGGGGTGGAGCCGATTGACTGGCAGATTGATTAAAAAATATTGCATTTTTGCCGGATCAGAGTTATAATTCATACCGTGACAAGCGCAGATGTAGTTCATCGGTAGAACACCGGCTTCCCAAGCTGGGAAGGCGGGTTCGATTCCCGTCATCTGCTTAAAGCCAAACCGGGAGTACTGCAGGAACAGTGTTTCCGGTTTTTCTTTTTTGGTATCGGTTAAATGGAGGAAAAGATATGTTTCGTTTATGGGCAAAGGAGTTTAAGAATAACAGGATGCTTCGGGATATGGTAGTCTGTGAGGAGTCAGAAGATACCCGGACACACAAAATATTCCATGCGCTGGATGAGGTCTGCTATGCGTTTGATCTGAGCAAGCCGATCTGGCTTGACGCTACCATTGAGGAGTTTAAAAGACATGCAAAAGCCAGATTTTATCAGGATAATTTTGTGGACGCAATAGATTTTGATTATCTGGAGATACAGGTCATAGAAGAAGACTGACCGGGAGTTATTGCAGGAGGGGAAATATGAAAGGGATACTGAACAGGATTTTTGTTGAAGGGCTCGGAGGAATGACCCACGGCCTGTTTGCAACACTGATTATAGGAACGATTATTCAGCAGATCGGAACATATGTGCCGGGAAGCACGGGAGATATAATATTGCTGCTGGGAAAAACAGCAGCCGGTCTGACCGGAGCAGGTATCGGTGTAGGGGTTGCCCGGAAGCTGGACGCCGGCCAGCTGGTAATTATTTCGGCGGCTGTTGTGGGGATGATCGGGGCTTTTGCATCCCAGATTCTGTCGGGAAGGATTCTGTCAGGCGGCAGTCTGGTCCTGACGGGGCCGGGAGAACCGCTGGGAGCATTTCTGGCGGCGTATATAGCCATTGAAATCGGGATCCTGATCTCGGGGAAGACAAAACTGGATATTATTCTTACTCCCCTGGTATGTATCGGGGCCGGATCGGCTGTAGCGCTTTTGGCAGGGCCGCCGATTTCCAGATTTATGATGTGGCTGGGCTCTCTGATTAACTGGGGAACAGAGCAGCAGCCGCTGCTTATGGGAGTGGTTGTCTCAGTTCTGATGGGTATGATCCTTACACTTCCTATCAGTTCGGCGGCACTGGGGGTGATTCTTAACCTGTCCGGACTTGCGGCCGGAGCCGCCACAGTGGGCTGCTGCTGCAATATGATCGGTTTTGCCGTGGCAAGTTACAGGGAAAATAAAATCGGCGGATTCCTGGCGCAGGGAATCGGAACCTCCATGCTTCAGGTTCCCAATATTGTGCGTCACCCTCTGATCTGGGTTCCGGCGATTATATCCAGCGCTATTCTCGGCCCGGTGGGGACGATGGTCTTTCACATGACAAATAATGCTACCGGATCCGGCATGGGCACGGCGGGACTGGTAGGCCCTCTTATGACATGGCAGGTTATGACACAGACAGAGGCGGGGACAATTGTCCTGCTTAAAATCATACTGATTCAGTTTGTGCTCCCGGCGGTGCTGACTCTGCTTATCTCTGAATTTATGAGAAAGAAAAAGTGGATCCGCTTCGGAGATATGAAACTGGAACTGTGATTCTTTCTAAAAATTAAAAACCTCTAAAAAAAGAGTGAACTCTGTGACAGGAGGTACAAAATATGGTATACTATGGACTAACATAACAACCAATGGGGGATGTCCGCGATGAAAGGTGAACAGCAGGTTGAGACTGCATTGAAGAGCTACGAGGATGTCGACAGCTGGAAGACTGTGATATTTCTTTACAATGCAGCCCTAAAAGAAGTAGGCACAAAGCTGGAGATTCTCAATGATGAGTTTCAGCATGTGCATAAGTATAATCCCATCGAGCATATCAAGACTAGGATTAAGACGCCGGAGAGCATTGTAAAGAAGCTGAAACGGTATGGATACGAGACATCAATTGAAAATATGGTCAGATATGTGAACGACATAGCAGGCGTAAGGGTAATCTGTTCTTTTACATCCGACATTTACCGGCTGGCTGAGATGATAGGAAATCAGAGCGACCTGAAAGTGCTCTCCATCAAGGATTATATCCGCAACCCGAAGGAGAGCGGGTACAAAAGTTACCACATGCTTGTGTCCGTGCCGATTTTTCTTTCGGACAGTGTGGTAGATACAAAGGTTGAGATCCAGATTCGTACGATCGCAATGGATTTCTGGGCAAGCCTGGAGCATAAGATTTATTATAAATTCGAGGGAAATGCTCCGGAGTATATCAGTCGTGATCTGAGAGAATGCGCAAAGATGGTATCTGAACTGGATGAGAAAATGCTTTCTCTGAATGAGGCGATACAGGAATGTATAGAGCATCAGGCCAATCGGGATAATATGAATGATGTACTGAACAATGTTATCGGCACCGGATCGGAACAGAAAGCCCTGGATTATGCAGGGAAAGAAAACTGAATAAGCACAAAAAGAGACGAAAGATATTGATGCTTTCGTCTCTTTTCGGTATACTAGGTATTTGAAGGGAGAAATGACACATGGAAAGAATAGAAGTTGAACACTGCGATTTTATCCATGTCCACCAGGATACGGTAGATAAAGCGCAGAGCCATCTCCCGGCAGAGGAAGAACTGGCAGCACTTGCAGGTTTTTTTAAAGTATTTGGCGACGTCACCAGGATTAAGATTCTCTGCGTTCTGCTTCAGTCTGAGATGTGCGTCTGTGATCTGGCTCAGACGCTGAATATGACACAGTCGGCGATCTCTCATCAGCTGAGAATACTCAAGCAGATGAAGCTGGTGGACAACCGGCGGGAGGGAAAAACCGTATTTTATTCTCTGGCGGATGGCCATATTAAGACCATTGTAAACCAGGGAATGGAGCACATCCGGGAATAGAAAGATCCGGAAGATGCTCCGGGGATAAAGCTGGACGGAAGTTCAGAGGAAAAAGTCAAAGGAAAAGCTAAGGGAAAAGTTATGACGGGAAGAGTAAAGTGGAAGGGACTTGAAATCGTCTCAGGCCTGCTTACATATATCATTGCCTGGGCGGTATCCCTTCATATTCATATGGGGAGGACGGAAATGACGGCACTGTTTCTGGTGCCTTATATTATTCTGTCTGCGACAACATATCTGGAGGAGATAAAGCGGTTCAGAAATTTAAAATTCCTGGATGAGAATCTTCTGATTATTGCTGCCACATGCGGAGCTTTTGTTGTGGGCAGGCAGAAAGAGGCGGTCGGCGCCATGCTGCTTTACCAGGCCGGAAAACTGGTTGAAGAACTGTCCCTGAGCCAGACGAAAAAATCGATTGCCAGGTTCATAGATATAAGGCCGGAATATGCCAACCTGAAAGAAGCCGGCAGGGAAAGAGTGGTGGAACCTCAGGATCTCCAGCCCAGGCAGATCATTGTCCTGAAACCGGGAGAAAAGATTCCGGTAGATGCGGTTGTGACAATGGGAACAGGCTCGGTTGATATGAAGGCTCTGACCGGCGAGTCTACGCCCCGAGCAGTAAAACCGGGAGACAGAATATACAGTGGATGCATTAACCTGAACGGTGTGCTTGAGGCCAGAGTTGTAAAAGTGTATAACGATTCTGTGGCGTCCAAAATAATGCGGCTGGTGGAAAATGCAAATGAAAAGAAATCGGAAAGTGTCCGTCTTGCAGATAAATTCACCAGATACTATACACCGATTGTCATACTGATCGCAGTGCTGACCTTTATTCTGCCGCCTATGATGTTTGTGGAAGCAAAAGAGGAGTGGATTTTCCGGGGGCTGATTATCCTTGTGGCAGCCTGTCCATCCGGCCTGATGGTATCAATACCGATGGCATTTCTCGGAGGAATCGGAGCGGCTGCCAGACAGGGAGTTCTGATCAAGGGCGGCAGCTGCATTGAAACATTAACGCAGGTTGATACATTTGTTTTTGATAAAACGGGAACACTGACAGAAGGCGTCTTTCATGTAAAAGAGCTTGTTCCTTATAAAATCTCAGAGGAAGAACTGCTGGAGCTGGCAGCGCTGGCGGAAGCTTATTCCACCCATCCGATTGCTCTGTCTCTGCTGGAAGCATATGGCAGAGAGCCGGAGAAATCCCGGGTGGGAGAAGTGACGGAGTATCCGGGACTGGGGCTCTGTGCAGTGGTGGACGGCCGGCGGGTCTACGTTGGAAATAACAGACTGATGAATCGGCAGGGAGTATTCTGCCATCTGGTGCCGGAACCGGGAACAGCGGTTCATGTAGCCGTGGAAAATGAGTACGCGGGACATATCCTGATTTCTGATGTGATAAGAAAAGATGCAGGGAGACTCATCCGCTGGCTGCACAGACGGCAGCTGGCCGCTATCATGCTGACCGGAGACAATGAAGCGGTTGCCGAAGATGTGGCGGCAAAACTGAAAATAGAAAGTGTTTACGCGGAGCTTATGCCGGAGGACAAAGTGGAACAGCTGGAAGAGTTCCGGGAAAGCGCGCTGGAAGGCGAGAAGCTTGCTTTTGTGGGAGACGGCATCAATGACGCACCGGTGCTGGCTCTTGCGGATGTGGGAATTGCCATGGGAGGCCTGGGTACAGACGCTGCGCTGGAGGCAGCTGATATTATACTGATGGAAGACGAGCCTTCCAGGATAATTAATGCCATCCGGATTTCCAGGGCGACCCTGCGTGCTGTGAAGCAGAATATAGTCTTTGCAGCAGGAATGAAGGTAATCCTGATAGCGCTTGCGCTTTTTGGAATGATAACTATGCAGAATGCGATTGTTGCAGATATCTGTGTTATGCTGATTAGTATTTTAAATTCTTTCTGGATGATGAAATATCCGGAGTAGAGGAGTGATGTGAATGATGAAAAAGGGAAAAATGGCCGGTATCGGTATGGCTGCACTGCTGTCAGCGTGTATACTGAGCGGGTGTGCAGGAGCTCTGAAAGACGGAACCAGAGCACTGGAAGACGGACAGTATGAGGAAGCGCGGGATATATTTGAGTCTGCAGCAGAGACGGAAGAGGGAGAAAAGTCTGCAGAAGCCTACAGAGGACTGGGCATGGCTTATTACGAAATGAAAGAATACGGTCCGGCTCTGGATGCGTTCCAGACTGCTCTGGATAAAGGGGCGGAGCAGACGGTACAGATCTACAATCTGATGGGGATCTGCGCCATGAATGTGGACGATTATGAGAACGCGCTGGAACAGTTTCAGTCAGGTCTTGCCCTGGCGGAAACTTCGTCTGAAGGAGAGGCGGATACAGATCTGATCCGGGAGATGCGGTACAATGAAATAGTCTGCTGTGAGAAGACTGCCGACTGGGAAAGCGCAAAACAGAAAGTGGCTGAGTATCTGCAGGACTATCCTGGAGATGAGGCTGTTGAAAAAGAGGCGGAATTTTTGGAAACACGGTAGTGTGCTCTGCACTGCCGTTTTTTCATTATCTCTTTGGAGGAGGAATTATGCAGAATACAGATCAAATCGTACAGAACGCAGATGGAAGTGAAAAAGAAAAGGTGATTCTGGTAGGCATTGAAACCGGAGCGGAAGAACCGGAAGAACAGTCTCTGGATGAGCTTGCCGATCTGGCCGCAACTGCCGGTGCCGCAGTGGCCGGAAGACTGATCCAGGCAAGGGAAACCGCGCATCCGGGAACATATATCGGAAAAGGGAAAATTCTGGAACTGAAGGAGCTGCTCTGGGAGACGGAGGCTTCCGGCATTATCTGCGATGATGAACTTACCAGCGCCCAGCTGGGAAATCTGGAAGAGGAATTGAACTGTAAAGTACTGGACCGTACACTGCTGATTCTCGACATATTTGCCGGACGGGCAGTGACCGGGGAGGGAAAGCTTCAGGTGGAGCTGGCACAGCTGCGCTACCGGGCGTCCCGTCTGTCCGGTCTGGGAAGATCTCTGTCCCGTCTGGGAGGCGGAATCGGCACAAGGGGTCCCGGCGAGAAGAAGCTGGAAGTGGACCGGCGGAGGATCCGGGAAAGAATCAGCAGGCTTAAGCGGGAACTGAAAGATGTGGAAAAGCACAGAGAACTAATCCGGAATCAGAGAAGCCAGTCGGGATTAAAGACCGCAGCTTTAGTGGGCTATACTTCCGCGGGAAAAAGCAGCATCGAGAATGCGCTGACGCATGCGGGGATTGCCGAGGATGCCATGCTTTTTTCCACTCTGGATACAACGACCCGTTCCCTGATGCTGGACAACACCCAGGAGATCCTGCTTACAGATACCGTAGGCTTTATCCGCAAACTGCCCCATCATCTTGTTGAAGCGTTTAAAAGCACGCTGGAGGAAGCAAAATATGCGGATATTCTGATCCATGTGGTGGATGCGTCCAATCCGGACATGGACACCCAGATGCATGTTGTATATGAAACGCTGAGGGAACTGGGGGCAGAAGGAAAACCGGTAATCACCGTATTCAATAAACAGGATCTGCTTGGAACGCAGGCGGCCCAGCGGGATTTCCGGGCGGACTATTCCATTGGGACATCTGCCAGAACAGGCCAGGGACTGGATGAACTGAAAGCCGCTCTTCTGGAAATTCTGCGCAGAGATCAGATTTATATTGAGCGGCTGTATCCGTTTGAGGAGGCGTGGAAGCTGCAGCTGATCCGGAGCCGGGGGCAGCTGCTCTCGGAAGAATATCTTCCGGAAGGCGTCCGTGTAAAGGCATATGTTCCCGGAGAGATTTACGGGAAACTGTGACCGCGTTAAAGAAATCCGCCGTCGATTCCGATAATCTGACCGGTCATATAGGTCGGGGCATCTGCCAGCATCAGAACAAGCCGGGCTGTTTCTTCCGGAGTGCCGAATCTTCCGGCAGGAATCTCATCAGCCAGATCGCCGGCCTCCTCCGGCGAGAGCCGGGCGTTCATTGCTGTGTCGATGACTCCGCAGGCCAGGGCGTTGACCTGGATATTACTGGGCGCCAGCTCCTTTGCCAGTGCTTTTGTAAGACCGTTTAATCCGGCCTTGGAGGCAGAATAGGCGGCTTCGCAGGAAGCGCCGGAGACGCCCCACATAGAAGAAATGTTGATGATGCGGCCGGATTTTTCCGATACCATCGCCGGTATGGCGGCGCGGCAGCAGTAGAAGGCGGAGGAAAGGTTTGTGTCCAGAATATTTCTCCACTCTTCGTCGCTCATATCGCTTAAAAGACCGAAATGAGATATGCCGGCGTTGTTGACCAGAACGTCCAGAGCGGGGCAGTGCGCATAGATCGTTTTAAAAATCTGTGATACCTGTGCGGGACTGCTCACATCTCCGGGAACACAGGTGCAGGATCCGCCCTGCTCCAGAATCGTTTCCTGAAGCCGGGAGAGTGCGCCGGCCAGCTGGCGGGAATTTAGGAATACATGATATCCGGCGCCGGCAAAAGCAAGAGCACATGCCCGCCCGATTCCCCGGGAAGCCCCGGTAATTAGAACATATTTTTTATTCATAGTTACCTCTCTGTAAGTATAAGTCATTCTTTGCATAATCATCCTTCTGCCGGCCGTGTCGGGGAGAATCCCCCTGCCGGCAGGGCGGAAAACATATGTTTTATGTTTAATATATCATGGATTTCATTTTGATGAAATGAAAAAATAGGCAAAGGGTACATTGTTTTTCCGGAGATTGATTGCTATAATTACAGTATCTTAATAAAAATTTTACATAACTTATACATAACCCGTACAAAATACGCGTCAGAAGGACGCGGTGCAGCTGAACGGAGGGGAACCTATGCTTGATGATGCAATAGAATTTGCGACCAGAGCTCATGACGGGCAGTTCCGGAAGGGAACGCGCCGCCCTTATATTGTCCATCCGATAGAGGTGGCAGATATCGTAGCAACAATGACAAAGGATGAGGAAGTGATCTGTGCGGCGGTGCTTCATGATACCATTGAAGACTGCAGAGGTATTACAAAAGATGTGCTGAAACTCAGATTCGGAGACCGGGTGGCCGATATGGTTATGCAGGAGAGCGAAGATAAGTCCCAGTCCTGGGAGGAACGCAAAGGCGCCACGATTCAGCGCCTGAAGACCGCGCCTCTTCCTGTTCAGATGATCGGCCTGGCGGATAAGCTTTCCAACATGAGGGATATTGACCGGGACTATCCGGCGGCAGGGGAGCAGCTCTGGACCAGATTCCGGATGCAGAGCAAAGATGCTCTGGCCTGGTATTATAAAGGAATCCGGGATGTACTCTCAGAGAATTTTTCGGGTGTGCCGGCTTATGAAGAGTACTGCCGCCTCATTGATAAGAACTTCGGCCCGGGACCGGCCCACAAAGACTGGCTGTAGAATTTCCTCTTTTATGCATGAAAGAGAGGCAGCCCCGGAACCCGGAAGGTGAAGAGAAAAAACAGAAGACACACAATGACAGCCAGACCGTAGAGAATGAACCGGCAGCGGAATATTTTCTCTGAATCACGCAGTTCCCATACAGTGCCCCAGGCGATAAGGACTGCCGCGAAAAATACGGCAAGATCGGCAATCAGAAAATTTTCCCCGATTATGCCTGTATATGTGTAAAAGAGTACCGGGATGCTCAGAGTACCTGCAAGATTTCCGAGGATGAGAGCACCAGGCAGTGAAGGCGCAGCTTCCTTCATACGTGCAGATGTAAAGAGAGAAAAAAGCAGCATGGGAAAGAAAATCAGTTTCATGTGTTCCCATGTGGATTCGTTTACAGGGGAGAACAGCGCAACAAGCGGATTTTTCCCGGACCACTGATAGAAAAAATGGGACAGCGTTCCCAGAATTGATGTAAATACAATTCCTGAAATAATAGATTTCTTTATTCTGATTTCCATAAAATCCCCCGATATAACTTTGATAGATTTTTATTGTATATTGATGTATTATATGTGAATATACTGTAAATATACCCGAAGCATGGACAGCAGACGGGATGATTTACCGGCATGTTTCTGAATTCTGTTCCAGGAGGTAATGCAATTGAATATAAAGGGAAAAATAAAAAATAGAAAAAGATTCAGACTGTATCTGGAGACGGGACTTGCCGTACTCCTTGTACTTACGCTTGCTCTGGCGGGGAAAACCGGCCTTTTGGAATCCGGAGCTCAGGAGAGCCGGCCGGCCGAGACGGACGCCCGGAAAGGAACAGAGGACAATGCGGAAGATGTAAGCAGGAAGGCGGCCGAAGAAAACCGTCAGGCAGAAAAAGCGGCGGAGGAGGCAGAAGAAACGGCGGCCGGGGGACAATATCCGATTCTGGGGGAGAGTGATGTGACTGTGCAGCAGATGGTGGAGTATTTTGAATCTTCCGGCGAGGAGTATCCAAAGAAAGCCCTTTCTGCCGGAGGAGCGGATTCTATAGAGACGTTTTGCCAGATGTATTATGAGGAGGCTGAGGCCGAGGGAGTGCGGGCTGAGGTCGCATTTGCCCAGACTATGAAGGAGACAGGTTTTCTGCAGTATGGAGGGGACGCCTCCATCGAGCAGTTTAATTTTGCCGGTATAGGCACAACGGGAAACGGAGTGCCGGGAAACTCCTATCCCAATGTGCGCACCGGGATCCGGGCCCAGATCCAGCATCTGAAAGCATATGCCACCGCAGATGCTCTGGAGCAGGAGTGCGTGGATGAACGGTATTCCTATGTGAAGAAAGGCTCGGCGCCATATGTGGAGTGGCTGGGGCAGCAGGAAAATCCGGAAGGACTGGGCTGGGCCACGGGAGATAACTACGGATATGATATTGTGGGAATGATTGAAGATATGAAGAAAGAGGAATCTTAAGATTCCTTAAAATTCTTGACAAACAGGGATCTTGCGGCTATAGTATTTGATAGTTAATTTTTAGTTAACAAGTTAGTAATGATTTGTAAACGGTGCTGAAGAAGAGGAGTACATTTACCCGCCCGTCAGAGAGAACCGTCCGGACAGACTTCACAAAGATCCGGCTGCAAGATGGTTTCGGGAAGAGGGATCTGGAAGGTAGCTTCTGAACCGGATGCCTGAAGAGCGTCTGCCCGGCAGCGGGATAAAACCTACAGATATCCCGGAAGAAGGGAGACGGCGCGGGTAGGGCACCCCGGAGTGGTTCACGTTACAGAACCAAGAGATATGGGCCATGCCGGCAGTGATCAGATCCGGCCGGACAGGCTCGTATGAAATAAGGTGGTACCGCGGAATCTTCGCCCTTTACATACATATGTAAAGGGCTTTCTTTTTTGATTTCTGTGAAGATTTCGTGAACATCCGGGATACAGGCAAACAGATTTATGAGGGAGATCAAGGAGAAAAATATGAGCAAAGAACTGGCAAAGACTTATAATCCAAAAGAGATTGAAGAAAAACTGTATGAAAAATGGTGCGAAAATAAATATTTTCATGCAGAAGTAGACAGAAGCAGAAAACCATTTACCACGGTTATGCCGCCCCCGAATATTACGGGAAAACTTCATATGGGTCATGCACTGGATAATACGCTGCAGGATATCCTGATCCGCTACAAGAGGATGGAAGGATACAATGCTCTCTGGATTCCGGGAACAGACCATGCGGCCATTTCCACGGAAGTCAAGGTGACAAACCAGCTGAAAGAGGAAGGAATTGACAAGAAAGAGCTGGGCCGGGAAGGATTCCTTAAGAGAACCTGGCAGTGGAAGGAAGAGTATGCAGGTACGATTGAAGAGCAGCTGAAGAAGCTGGGCGTATCCTGCGACTGGGACAGAGAACGCTTTACCATGGATGAGGGCTGTTCAAAAGCAGTAGAAGAGGTATTTATCAACCTTTATAAGAAAGGGTATATTTATAAAGGATCCAGAATTATTAACTGGTGTCCGAAATGTAAGACGTCTCTTTCAGATGCAGAGGTGGAACATGAGGAACAGGAAGGACATTTCTGGCACATCAAGTATCCTATTGTCGGAACAGACCGGTTCCTGGAGATCGCTACGACCCGTCCGGAAACTATGCTGGGAGATACGGCGATTGCGGTGCATCCGGATGATGAGAGATACAAGGATATTGTCGGGAAAAATGTTATCCTGCCGCTGGTAGGCCGGGAGATTCCGATTGTAGCGGACTACTATGTAGATAAGGAGTTCGGAACCGGAGCTGTGAAGATTACGCCGGCTCACGACCCGAATGACTTTGAAGTGGGCAAGCGCCACAATCTGGAAGAAATCAACATTATGAATGACGATGCCACGATCAATGAAAAAGGCGGAAAATATGCCGGAATGGACCGCTATGAGGCGAGAAAGGCTATCGTAAAAGATCTGGAAGAGCAGGGATACCTTGTAAAGGTCGTTCCCCATACTCACGCGGTCGGAACCCATGACCGCTGCGGCACTACAGTAGAGCCGCTGATCAAACAGCAGTGGTTTGTAAAGATGGAAGAACTGGCAAAACCGGCCATCAATGCTCTGAAAACAGGAGAGCTGAAGTTTGTGCCGGACCGCTTTGACAAGATTTATCTGCACTGGCTGGAAAATATTAAGGACTGGTGCATCTCCCGTCAGATCTGGTGGGGACACAGAATCCCGGCATACTACTGCGATGAGTGCGGCGAGATTGTTGTTGACCGCCATGCGCCGGAGAAGTGTCCGAAGTGCGGCTGTACGCATTTTACACAGGATGAGGATACGCTGGATACATGGTTCTCCTCGGCACTGTGGCCGTTCTCTACACTGGGCTGGCCGGATAAGACGGAAGACCTGGATTATTTCTATCCTACGGATGTGCTGGTAACCGGATATGACATTATCTTTTTCTGGGTTATCCGTATGGTATTCTCGGGATATGAGCATACCGGAAAAGCTCCTTTCCATACCGTTCTGATCCACGGTCTGGTAAGAGATTCACAGGGACGCAAGATGAGCAAATCTCTGGGCAACGGAATTGATCCGCTGGAGATCATTGACAAGTACGGCGCGGATGCGCTGAGGCTTACGCTTGTAACCGGAAATGCGCCGGGAAATGATATGCGTTTCTATAATGAACGGGTAGAAGCAAGCAGGAATTTTGCAAATAAAGTATGGAATGCGTCCCGTTTTATTCTGATGAATATGAAAGAGGACAAGATAGAGGAGCCGGAAGACGCTCTGCTGCAACCGGCTGACCGCTGGATTCTGTCCAGAGTCAATACGCTTGCAAAAGATGTGACTGAGAACATGGACAAATACGAGCTGGGGATTGCGGTGCAGAAAGTATACGACTTTATATGGGACGAGTTCTGCGACTGGTATGTAGAGCTGGCAAAATACCGGATCTATCATGCAGAGGAAGATCCGAAATCTGCAAACTGCGCTCTCTGGACGCTGAAAACCGTACTTGCCCAGGCGTTAAAGCTGCTTCATCCCTTTATGCCGTTTATTACAGAAGAGATCTACAGTGCTCTGGTACCGGAGGAGGAATCCCTGATGATGTCCAGCTGGCCGGTATTCCGGGAAGACCGGGTATTCCCGGCTGCGGAAAAGATTATGGACCGTGTGAAAGCAATGACAAAGGGAATCCGGAACATCCGTGCGGAGATGAATGTGCCGAATAACAGAAAGACCAAGGTGTATATTGTCAGTGAGGATACCGATATCTGTACAGGAATCGAAGCGTTTAAAGAATCCATTATGCCGCTGATGTCTGCCAGTGAGATCCTTGTCAGCAGGACGAAGCAGGACGTGGATGACAATGCGGTTTCTGTTGTTGTGCCGGATGCGGTGGTTTATCTTCCGCTTGAAGATCTGGTAGACTTTGAACAGGAGAAAAACAGACTGGAACAGGAAGAAAAGAGACTCAACAGTGAAATCAAACGGGCCCAGGGCATGCTGGCAAATGAAAAGTTTGTAAGCCGGGCGCCTGAGGCGAAGGTACAGGAAGAACGGGACAAGCTTGAGAAATATACACAGATGCTTGCTCAGGTAAAAGAAAGAATGGCAGGGCTCGGAAAGTAGACAGAAGGACCGCAGTCTGCCGCGGAGAAAGAAAAGGGGATGTAAATGAAACGCATTCAGATCAGAAAGCCCGATATCAGGGGATTCTTTGTTAAGGTCAGAAATCTGAAGAAAGAAGATATAAAACGTCATTTTGAACAAAAGAGGGAACGTCGCAGAAAAATACTGGAAGAGCGGCAGAACAGTGCGTTTTCAAAGAAGATGCGGCCGGTTTACAAATGGATGAACCGGCTGTCTCTTCCGCTTCATTATCTGCTTGCCTGTGTGATTAATTTTCTCATTGAACTGATTTCCAGACATTCCCTTTTTCAGGCATGGGATTATCTTGTGGAAACGCCGCTGGTATTTTTATACAATTCCTTTCTTATATTCGCTACATTGACGCTTGTTTATCTGGTGCGGCGCCGGGTTTTTGCCAGAATCCTGATCAGCGTGTTCTGGGTGTTCCTGGGAACCTGTAACGGATATCTTTTGCTGAAGCGGGTAACTCCTTTTAATGCCCAGGATCTGAAAGTGCTTTCAGATGCGCTGGAACTGACGGGAAATTATTTCAGTCCGGTAGAGCTGGTGCTGCTGATTATAGGAATTGCAGCGGTTGTTCTCTGGGTGATTTCTATGTGGAGAAGAGGCGGACAGTATACCGGGAAAATGCATCGGATTCTTGCTCTTGCCGGGAGCGTGCTGTCCTTTGCGCTTTGCATATTCCTGACGAATGAAGCTATTGATAAGCGCGTCATATCCAACTATTTCGGAAATATTGCATTTGCATATGAAGATTACGGCTTCCCCTACTGCTTTTCCGCAAGCCTGTTTAATACGGGGATCAATAAGCCGGCGGACTACAGCGAGGAAACTATGGCCAGGATCAGCAAAAACGGAGCGATCACGCAGAGCAGTACAGGCAGATCGGAAGAGGAGATGCCGAATATAATTATTGTACAGCTGGAATCGTTCTTTGATCCTACCGAGGTAGAGTGGCTGAAATTCTCGGAAGATCCGATCCCGAATCTGAGAAAGTTATTTTCCGAATATTCTACCGGATACTTCAAAGTGCCTTCTGTCGGAGCGGGAACAGCTAATACAGAGTTTGAAGTCCTTACAGGAATGAGCATGCGCTTTTTCGGCCCCGGTGAATATCCGTATAAAACATATGTGAAGAACAATGTGCTGGAAAGTGCGGCTACAGCGCTGGAAAAGTTCGGGTATGGAACAGAAGCCCTGCATAATAACGGAGGAAATTTCTACAGCCGGGCCCAGGTGTTCAACAATATGGGATTTGATCACTATACCAGCAAGGAGTTTATGAATATTCTTCAGACAACGCCGAAAGGCTGGGCTACAGATGATATTCTTGTGCCGAATATTATGGAGTCCATGGATACTACGGAAGGGCAGGACTTTGTGTTTACCATCAGCGTGGAAGGACACGGCGAGTACCCTACGGAGAAGGTGCTGGATAATCCGAAGATCAAAGTCAGCGGCGTCGAGGATGAGGGCGAACGTAACGCATGGGAATACTATGTGAATCTGGTTTATGAGATGGATCAGTTTGCCGGTGATCTGATAAAGGCGGTAGAGGAAAGAAATGAGCCGACGGTGGTTGTCTTCTACGGAGATCATCTGCCGACCATGAATCTCGAAGCCAGAGATCTCAAGAGCAGATACCTTTATAATACGAACTATGTAATCTGGGATAATATAGGTCTTGAGAAAGAAGACGGAAATATTGCGGCATATCAGCTGGTGGCAGATGTATTTGACCGCCTGGATATCCATTCGGGAACAGTCTTTAATTATCATCAGCAGCGGCAGGAAACCAAAAATTATCTTTCAGATCTGGAACTCCTTCAGTACGATATTATGTATGGAAAACAGTATGTGTATGAAGACAGCGGAAGACCCATTACAGAAGGACATATGGTAATGGGAGTAAAGGACGCTGAGATTACAGAAGTGATGGAACAGCTGGACGGCAGCTGCAGCATTTACGGAGAGAACTTTACGAAGCAGAGTAAGGTGTACATTAACGGGGATAAGCAGGATACCACGTTTATGAACAATACCAGACTGGATCTGCTGGATACGGATCTGGAAGACGGAGATACGATTATGGTGGCGCAGGTCGGGTCAAGTAATACCATTTTCCGCACCTCAAAAACCTATGAGTACAGGGATGGCACACTGACGGAACTGCCTCCGGATGAGAATGCTGTGGAAAATGGAAGACAGGCATTTGTAAGTGAGGAAGATCAGAGAGAATGACATACGAAGAAGCAGTGACATATATTCTGAATATCCCAAAGTTTACCAGGAAAAACAGTGCATCACACACAAAAACACTTCTCGGCCTTCTGGGGAATCCCCAGGAGGCGGTTAAAGTTATCCATGTGGCGGGGACGAACGGAAAAGGGTCTGTGTGCGCGTACCTGGATGCCATGCTCCGTTCGGAAGGAAAACGGACCGGCCTATTTACTTCGCCTCATCTTGTGAAAATAAATGAACGCATTGTCATTGACGGGCGTCCCATCAGCGATGATGCGTTTGTCTTTGTTTTTGAGAGGACCCTTTCGTGTGTAAAGACCATGGAAGCACAGGGACTTCCCCATCCCACATTTTTTGAGTTTTTGTTTGCCATGGCGGCGGCGGCATTTGCGGAGGCCGGTATGGAATATGCGGTCCTGGAGACAGGAATGGGAGGCAGGCTGGATGCCACAAATACGGTGGAACGCCCTCTGGTTTCTGTGATCACATCGATCGGTATGGATCATATGGAATATCTGGGAAATACACTGGAGCAGATAGCCGGAGAGAAGGCCGGGATCATTAAACCGGGGGTTCCGGTTCTTTTTGCCGGAACTTCTCCTGAAAGCGACGGTGTTATTGAAAGAACGGCAGAAAAATGCGGGAGTTTGTGTAAAAAAATCGGGAAAGATGCGTACGAAATTCTCGGAATTGAGGACAAACATA